>Ga0302325_10005437_pt1 | contig 28935 bp, 18 predicted proteins | sample Palsa_T0_2_FD_201948 | JGI IMG/M metagenome (GOLD analysis project Ga0302325, IMG submission 201948) | Peat permafrost microbial communities from Stordalen Mire near Abisko, Sweden - Palsa_T0_2 | ecosystem: Environmental > Terrestrial > Soil > Palsa > Peat permafrost | place: Sweden: Abisko...
TATGACGGCAAACCGGAAGCAGTGGCTTCCGTGGATACCGGCATGGCCAACTACCGAACCGTCATAGCGAAAGAACGAGCCCGATTGACCTTCCCGGCCGCTGAGCAAGAAGCGTCGAAACTGGCCCGTCATTACGTTAATGCTCAGCTAGGCAATATAAAGGTGACAAAATCCGGTGAACACATTGTCTTCACCTGGGACGGTGGCGAGAGCCGCATGGCGACGCGCCAAAACGACGACGGTACCATCTCGTTCATCAACGCGGACCCGCCCCTGAGTGGCTTTGAGTTCGTCAGAAGTGAAAAGGATGGGAAGCGCGCCCTCATTGTCCGGGATGCCCAACATGAATACGTGTTCGTCGAGGTGAGTTAGCTCTTAGCCTGTCGTCAGCAGCAGGGCGCGCGACGAGGCGCTATCTCGCCAGAAACTTGTCGCTGATCTCCTGTCATTGTTCTCGCCTCGTGGCCGTGGCGCACAACCGACGGTCGCGCCTACGACGGATCGTCGCCGAAAGCGGCCCGTTTGGATATTGCATAGGGAAAAGTCTTCGCGTCCTCCTGGATGCGGGAGAGGCGCGCAGCAGGAAAACGGCCTTGGCTCGTCGGATCGCAAGAGCCGGCCGTAGAACGCAAACGATACGCCGCTCATCGACGAACGCGTCGCGTCACGAGTGCGCATCGCAATCGTGGGAAGGATTCCGCTAGCGGCGCGCGATAGCAGGATTCGGGGCCCCATATGGCCCCCAAGAACTCCTCCTGGCCGCCTGCTGCACGCAGGAGGAGAGCGAGGCCGCCGATTAACGCGACACCGAAACAGCGCGAACTGATGCGCCGGCTCGACGAAGACCCGGAGTTGGAACTGACGATGCAGATGATAGAGGAAGCGGCTCGCAAGTGTTCCAGAAATCCTGCGCGATACCGGCGAACGCGGCGCCATCCTGACCGCGTTGCCGGAATCGATGCTCAAGAGATTGGGCCTCGGTCCCGACGACGCACCGAAACTGACCTACAACGGCCTGGGCGCCTTGCGCTCACGCTTCATCCCCTGGCGGCAGCCTGGGCCAGCTCGAGCACGCCAGCGTGCCGGCGTTTGCGGCGGCCACCCGCACCGCCGGAAGCTCCGCGCAGTCCAGCGTGATCATGCACGCGTCGCTGCCGGCGATCGCCCGCGCGCTGCAAGGCTCCGGCCTGCCTCCGTCCGAGCTCCCAAGGAACCATTTACAAGTTCGCCGCTGGGATGACCTGGAATCCGAGCTGGGCCGGAATCTCGGCAATTTCAGGACTATTCTCCGTCATCCTTCTTCGGGAACTCGCTAATCCAGTAAGAGTAAGGCATCCGGCTCACGGAACACTTAGTGCACTGATGCGGCAACAGTATTGGACACGAGCCGCAGCAAACGGCCGTCGTCCACGGAATAAGGCCGGTTGGTCAAAATGACGCACAGGAGCTTAGTCTCAGGATCTGCCCACGCCATCGTACCGGTGGCTCCGGCATGCCCGAAGGTCCCTCCCGAGACCAGATCTCCGAATGCATTCCACGCGTGCGAGCGTCCTAGCGCCCACCCGAGTCCCCAGGGAGCTTTCAGCTCAGTATTTTGGTCCGATGTCATCGCTGTAACGGTGGCCGGGCTGAACACTCGCGTGCCTCCGTACACGCCGCCATCCAGAAATGTCTGCAGTAGGATTGCGAGATCCGTTGTGCTGCTGTGCATGCCTCCCCACGGGCATCCCATATCGCGCCAGTAGAGGCTGTTTGGGCCGAAGCGTTCCTGGTCAACCGGATCCGCGCCCGGCGCCGCGGTGCAACTCACCAGATCGCTGATGCGCCTTCCGCCCAGGCCGAGCGAACTGTCTTTCATCCCCAATGGTTCGAAGATTTCCTTCTTCTCGAAATCGCGCAGCTTCTTGCCCGAAAGCTTCTCCACGATCTCCGCAGCCAATAAGATCCCCATGCTCTGATAGCGAAACTCACTCCGTGGAGAAAACACGAGTGGCGTCAAATACGTGTGCCGGACAAATTCGTCCAGCGGCGCGTGGGCGCGGCGCAGGTCGAGGTTTTCAGGGAGCATGTCCGGCAATCCGGAGGTGTGCCGGAGCAAGTCGCGAACCTGAACTTTGTCGCGTTCTCCGCCTTTGAAGTCACTCAAATATTGACTGACCGGATCGCCCAGGGAGATAAGCCCGCGCTCGACCAGCAGCATCAGAGAGCACGCTGTGACCGGCTTGGTAATCGAGGCCAGCAGAAACACCGAATCGGGGCTCACTAACGGTGCCTCGGGCGCCGCGGAGAGACGACCGTAGCCTCGGTGCAGGACCACATGGCCGTGCCGTGCAACAAGGATAGCCGCGGCCCCCAAACGCCCCGACTCAACTTCCGATTGGATAAGGCCCGAAGCCCTTTCAAGCTGGGACTGGGACACGCCGGCGGCTGAAGGCGAGTCCGGCTTCAATTGGGCGAATAGCGAGCTGGCCATTATTCCGGCACCGAAGACGCTAATAAGTACGTGTTCCATTTACTCTTGTCTCGATTCTGTAGACAGAGCTCTGGGCCGTTATGTATAGATTCCGGAAGCCATCGCCCCAGGCGCAGCTGCTCGGATCTTCCGGTATAGGAATCTCACCAAGTCGCTGTCCGTGCGCGTCGAAGACCGCAATGGACTGATTCGCGGCGACCCATACACTTCCCATTTCGTCGGTCTTCAGACCGTTTACATGGTCCCGCGCAAACACCTGCCCGCCGCGAAGGGTACCGTCACCGGCGATCTCGTACACCCAAATCTTGCGCCCCCGTACGTCGCCAGCATACAACTTCTGTTGATTGGGCGCGAGCGCCACTCCACCAGGGAGTTCGCAATCGCGCGATACAGTCCGCACCTCTCCCTTGCGCGTGATCTGGTAGATCGCGGAACCCCCGGGTGTTGAGGGGGCATCGGAGAAGTATATGCTACCGTCAATGGCATAGACGGCATCGTTGGGGGCGTATGGCCCGTCCGCCAGGACCGTAATCTTGCCATCCTTTTCGGTGCGGGTGACGCGTCCGCGCTGGCAGGCAACGAGGCGACCTTGATGATCGAAAGTCAGCCCGCTTGAGGCGATGCTGTTGTCACGGAATACGCTGACTTTTCCTTCCTCCCATTTCATGATCCTGCCCTTCACCGAATCGCTGAAAAGAAGATATCCCCGACGGCTGAAGACAGGGCCCTGCGCGAACTCAAAGCCATCAGCGACTTTTTCCGGAGCCACATGCGCAGCCATCAACCTCTCGAGTTCGCCAGGCATCAGGATCCCCTTCCGTGCGCGTAGAACGATTGCGCCGGCGCCGTGTACGTAACGTGCAGCGCTGGCGTCTCGACCTGCGTATGCCCCTGGTATGCCGACTCCATCAGGAAAGACAACGCGCCGGTGGTGAGCAATGTGCGTTCCACTGGATACGGGCTTCTGCCGGTTTCGAACATCTGCGCGATACCGTGCACCAGCATGCTAAAGTTGTTCGAGTTCTCCGGTGGTACATAGCATAACGTGCTGTCGATGGCCGGCCGGTCCTTCACTCGAAAAGCCGCCAGGTATTCGTTCACCAAACTGCCTAGTGCGACAACGGCGCCCCGGAACCCGTCGTTGTATTCAAGCAGGCAGGCAACTGGTTGTTTCACATCTTCGGGACGCCCGGGACCGAGTCTCTCGGCGCGCGATAGCGCAGCTTGCATGAGTTCTCGCGACCATCTTCTCTGTCCAGCAGCGCGCCACACCTCATCGCCCTGGATGTGCTGCACCCTCCGAATACCTTTTTCTCCCCCTTTCCGGCGTTCCACGAAGCACTGCAAGACTTCGAGGTCATGAAATATCCCGCCGTCGGTTACCCAGCCATTTCCAACCATGAGTGCGTCCTCGAATTCCGCACCCAGCGGATAGTCCAACTCGGGCCGCCGAAAGGTTACGGAAACCGACGAACCCGCCATCAAAGGGAAATGCAGCTCAAGCGACCAGTCATACATCCGCTTCGCTTCATCCCAGCTCCATGACAGATGTTTGTCGCAATACACCGGAACCGCCCGCCCGGCGCGCCGGAATGTGTCGACGACCTGCTGAAAGAACTTGAATCGAGGATAGAGTTGCTGCTGTTTATTGTTGAACGGATAGTCACCGTGCTCCGCCACGAGCAGGACGCCATCCACCGCTAGCTTCCCTGTACCCTGTGTGAGCGCCTCGGCAATGGACCCGACAATCGGAAAGTTGTACGCTGTCGCCAGGCGGTAGCCGATGTCCGCCGGATGTACCTGGTCTATATACAGCGACACGATGTCGCAGGGCGAGGCGTAGTACTGGTCGTTGATCCAGTAACCCTCGAGGAAGCGGGTAATAATGTCGTCGGCGTGCGATCGCACATGATAGGTAGTCGTGAGAGCGGCGATTTTCTTCCGTTGCCCGGCGTGTGGCAGCGCAGCCGCCGCCGGCAATTGCAAAAACTCGCGCCGTCTCATTTTACAGCCATTTCTCTTGCCACCGCCTCGTTGGCCCGCATGACCCGCAGCAGGTTTTCACCCATCACCTTGCGGATGTCCGAATCGGAGTACCCCATATCGATAAGCCCCTTAACCAGGGCCGGATATTTAGAAACGTCTTCCATGCCGTCCGGCACCATACCAGAGACTCCGTCGAAATCCGACCCAATGCCAACATGATCCACGCCGATTGTCTTCGCCGCGTGGTCAATATGCCGCAAGACTGCGCTGATCTCCACCGCCGGCAGTTGCGCCTTGTATCGCTGCTGGATGGCGCGCTTCATCTCCCAGCGGTGCGGATTGCTGTGATTAAGCGCGAGCATGTCCGTGATTTCGCGATCACGGGTGTTGTGTAGTTGCGTGAACTCTGCGGCAGCTCTCTCGTCGAGGTACGCCGTATTGAAGTTGATGAAAATCACACCGCCGTTGCGTGCCAACGCGCGGAGCATGTCGTCGCTCATGTTGCGCGGGATATTGCACAGGGCTCGCAGCGAGGAGTGCGACGCGATCACAGGCGCTCGCGAGGCCTCCACAGCATCATAAAACGTCTTGTCGGAAACATGCGAAATATCGACTATCATGCCAAGCCGGTTCATCTCCTTTACAATCTCGCGCCCCAGAGGCGAAAGGCCGTTGTGTACCGCTTGATCGGACCCCGAATCGGCCCAATTGTTGGTTTTGAAATGTGTCAGGGTCATGTAGCGAACGCCAAGCCGGTAATAGTCCCGAAGGATCGGCAGACTATCGAATATAAGATGCCCACCTTCGAGGCCCAGCAGTGCGGCGATTTTTCCTGCCTGGCGGATGCGGATGATGTCGGCCGCCGTAGACGCCATTTCGAAGGTTTTCGGATTGCGGCGGATCTCCTCGTGCAGGGCGTCAATCCACTCCAGCGTCCGCGTCAGCCATAGCTGCTCCGGAAAATCCTGCGGTTGAACGTAGACGCCGAAGAAGACCGCTCCAACTCGGCCGCGCCGCAGCCGTGGAATATCGGTTTCGTAGTAACTGTGCTCTTCTGCGAGTCGGTAACCTTCGTCGACTATGTAGCCGGTGGTATCAATATGAGTGTCGATAATGAGCAGGTCGCTGAGTAGATTCCGAAGGTGCTCGGTGGGGCTGGGCTGCGCTAGTAGTGAGGGCCCGAGAAGGAGTTGTATCAGCACCGGGGGGACACGCATGGTGATCATGTTATCAGGGATAGGGTGCGGACGGATCAGCGAGGGGTCCCCGACACACACCCGATCAGTGGTCCCCTTCCGGTATCGTAGTTCTCGACGGTGGCGGCACGCCGGACGGTGGTACGGTGGATCGGATGAGAACCTTGAAAAGAGTCCGTGAGTCTCTTCTCGTAGTCTTGGTCGTGTTGCCGGGAGCGGGTTTTTCTCAAGCCGCGGCATCCCGGTCCGGTCAAGCGCTATTCACGCACTACTGCGCTGTTTGTCATGGTTCCACCGGCGAAGGCGCTTCCGGCCCAGACTTGACCAATCCCTTGTGGCAATCTTCGATTACCGATCAGGAATTGTCCAATACGGTGCGCCTCGGCATCCGCGGTACCGCGATGCCGGCCTTTAGCACTCAACTGCAACCAACCGAGGTTCAGTCCCTGATTGAGCATCTACGGACGCTCGCAAAGGATGCCATCCAACCTGCGAATGACTTGCGGGCTCCCCGCATTGCGGTTAGTCCGGAGCGGTTGCTCGAGGCCGGGACAGATCCCAACGATTGGCTGATGTACGGCCGTGATTACGGAAATCAGCGTTTCAGCCCTCTCAAGGCCATCCACCGCGAGAACGTGCGCAGGCTTGTTCCCGTCTGGAGCTTTCAAACAGGTGTTGCCGACGGCCTGGAGGCCACGCCGCTCTATGTTGATGGCGTCATCTTTCTCTCCACTTCGTGGAACCATGTATTCGCCATCGACGCGCGTACCGGGGCCGAACTCTGGCACTATCGACGGAACCTGCCAGCCAAACTGACCTATTGCTGCGGGCCGGTGAACCGCGGGCCGGCGATCGCTGGAGGAACACTGTATCTGGCTACCCTCGATGCGCACCTTGTAGCTATGAACGCGCAGACAGGGCGCGTCCTATGGGACATCGAGATAGGCCGCGTGGACCACAACCTTAGCGCTACTTCGCCACCTTTGATCGTTGGAGACAAAGTAGTGGTCGGCATGGCCGGCGGGGATTACGAAAGCCGGGGATTCATCGACGCTTACCAGGCGGCGACGGGCGAGCGCCTGTGGAGGTTCTATACGGTTGACAGCCAGGGCGGCGGCGCCACATGGTTGAATGGGTCATACGATCCGCAACTAAGACTCATCTATTGGGGAACCGGCAATCCCAATCCGGACTATGACGGAGCCGCCCGTCCGGGCGATAATCTATACACCGATTGTGTTGTGGCGCTCGACGCCGAAACCGGCAAGCTACGTTGGCATTACCAGTTCACGCCACATGATGTCTGGGATTTTGACGGCGTCAACGAAATGCTGCTGGTAGATTTGCACATCGACTCACAAATCATAAAGGGCCTGGTACACGCCGACCGCAACGGGCATTTCTACGCGCTCGATCGCACTACTGGAAAGTTCCTGTATGCCAAGCCTTTCGTGCGGGTGACCTGGGCCAAAGGCTTCGACAACGGCCGGCCCATTGTTGATTCTCAGACCATCCCCACAGTGCAAGGTGTCACCGTCTGTCCGGGCGCCGCTGGAGGCAAAGAATGGAACGCGATGTCTTATAGCCCGATAACGCGCATGATTTACCTGCCTGCGATTGAAAACTGCGCTGTGTTCTCCAATTATGGCATCGAGGCCCAGCGACTCGGTCTTCCTCCGGGACCTAGCGGCTTTAGCTATCTGCCTGGTCAGGCCTATGGCAAAGTGATGGCGCTGCGCGTTGACACTGGCGAAGTGGCCTGGCAGGTGAAGACACGGACTCCCATGGGCGGCGGAACCCTGGTGACTGCGGGAGGTGTATTATTTGTCGGTGATCCGGAAGGGAACTTCTTGGCATACGGAGCCGGCGATGGAAGGCGGCTGTGGTCATATCAGACAGGTTCCGGTATTCGCGGGGCCGCGATTGCATATCGTCTCGACGGAAAGGAATACATAGCAGTCGCTTCGGGTATGTCTGGCTCCGTGGGTGGCTTCACAGGCGCCGGTGCACCTTGGATGCGTAATTACCGTAGTGGGGACACGCTAACAGTTTTCGGCCTGTTCGAAACCGAGGCCAGCGAGGCGTTTCACGCTGGATCGCGCCATCACTAAATGCGGAATGCAGGCGGGTCAGTAAGTCCCCTCACCGCGTGAGCTCACTCGGTGCCCCTGCTGCTGCGCCCATGGACGTCAACATATCACGTAAACGCGACGGCACCGGCTGGGAAAGGTGATACGCTCGCTTCCAGCGCAAGGGACGAATCCCCGATGACAAAATGGATGGCTATTTTATTGGCCGGCTCGTTGAGCGCGGCTGAACCGGCAAGGGTCGTGGTGCGGCCGGGCGATAACGGCACCGCGCTCGTCAATCCGGGTATGGGCTGGGTTTTTCATCATTACGACAACGGTCTACGAAATTACGGAGCGAACCTCGCCCCTGCGGACACGGTCGATGAATTCCCGGGGGCCAGCACGGTTTACCTGCGCCTCGCTTGGTCCTATATTGAGCCGGAGGAGCACAGGTTCAATTGGGCCGTGGTGGATACGCCTGCGCAGCGCTGGATCGCCAAGGGCAAGAAAATCGCGCTGCGGTTCACTTCCTCGGAAACCGATCGCGACCAGCCCTATGCCACGCCGGAGTGGGTAAGGAAGGCGGGCGCCAAGGGTTACGTTTACAGCTATGAGAAGGGTATCGACGCTCATGGGACGAATTGGGAGCCCGACTATGACGACCCGATCTTCCTCGAGAAACTGGAGCACTTCCTCGCCGCCGCCGGAGCGCGCTATGACGGAAATCCGGAAGTAAGTTTCATCGACGTAGGCACGCTCGGGGCTTGGGGCGAAGGGCATACTATTCCGAGCACCCGAAGACCCTACGCAGCCTCTACAGCGATCCGGCAGATGGACCTGTATCACAAGTATTTCCCGCACTCTCTGGTGGCGGTAAACGATGATTTTTCCCTGCAAGGCCGCGGCCTCGAGTTGTTCGGCTATGCCCGCGAACTGGGAATGACGTTGCGCGATGACAGCATCCTGGTGGAGAAGCCGCCGCATTCCTACTATCACGCCTTCCTGGCTACGCAGTTCTGGCAAACGGTTCCCGTAGTGCTGGAATCGGAACATTATGGGCCGTCGAATGAGAGCGGCGCCTGGGGCGATGGGAGTCTTTACCTGCAGGCGATCGAGGACTACCACGCGAGTTACGCTTCAGTGCATTGGTTTCCGCGTGAGTTTCTGAAAGCGAACAAGGAGCTGATCGACAGGATCAACCTGCGCCTCGGCTACCGGCTGCAGTTGCTGGGGGCGTCCTGGCCGGCGGAGGTTTCGGCGGACTCGACGATGCTGGTGGGCTACCGCTGGCGGAATGCTGGCGTGGCGCCCTGCCTAGCGGGTGGTCATCCCGCCATCACTCTGAAAGACCGGGAAGGTGGCATCGCGGCGGTATTTGCGGACGAGCAATTCGACGTGCGCGCATTGCCGACAGGAGAGCCGGGCAAGGCCGAGGCGGTCGGGCGGGAGCTGAAGAAAGGTAACGAGCGGCTGCCCCAATCCGCGCGGCCGCTGGTTCAGTTCGGTCTGCCTCCCGCGAGCATACTGAAGCCGGGCGACTATAGCGTTTACATCTCGGTGGGCACGCGCACGGGAACACCTCGGATTGCGTTGCCGCTCGCGGACGACGATGGGCAGCACCGCTACAAACTAGGAGCCATGCGCGTGCTGCCGGCCGGCGCCATTCCGCCGGAAAAGCCACAATCGACTGGGGACTGGTGGTAAGCAGTCCCTCGGGCAGTGGCTCCGCCGACTGCTACATGAACGGAGCGACGGAGCGCGATCACTCGCCCGGACCATCGTCTTGCGTAGACACGGCAGGATTGTGATCATGGATGTATGCGGACTGTCTTCGAGGCGGCCGGTGGCCACGACGCCCTGCGCCGTCTTGCCGAGGCCTGGCATCGTCGGGTGATGGCCGACGACGTGGTCGCCCATGCGTTCAGCTACGGCTTCCACCCCCAGCATGTTGAGCGACTCGCCGCTTACTGGGCTGAGGCACTCGGGGGCCCGACCACGTATTCCGATTCCTATGGTGACGAGACCAACGTCGTCAAGATGCACAGCGGGAATGGAGAACACGATGAAATGGATCGCCGCGCGATTGCCTGCTTCGACCGGGCCCTGGCCGATGTCGGACTAGCCAACGACGGTGCTTTGCGACAAGTGCTGCACGACTACTTCGCCTGGGCGACCACGACAACGATGTCCCGCTACCACCAGTCCGCCGATGATGTGCCGAATGGCCTCAGAGTCCCACATTGGTCATGGGACGGACTCCAGGTGTAAGACTGCACCGCTGAGCACCAGTAGTGGCCCTTACTTCGGACATATTGACCGTTGTAGCGAGACCGCTCTGCTAGCCGAAGGCGTAGAGACCCTCCCTGACACGCAACTCGGAGACAGCTGGGACTTTCGCCAGCCGCGGATCAGGACCGAGAAACGCATTTGCGGTCTGGGACAGAGCTCTGCACGTGTCTGCGCAATCGGCGTTCCGCTCTCGTGGCGGTCGGCGGAGCCGCACTGCCCACCGGACTGGATGGCGTTTCGCATCCACCTCCGTCGCCACTACGACGCGCCGTTCATCGGCGACCGCGCCGGCGCAGGGCAATGGAAGGCGGCGATGAACAGGCCGACATGAAGACGGCGCTATCCGTTCGCGCTCCCGCCTCGCGAACCGGATCGGATGCCGCGAACTTGGCGTATTAGTGGCTGCGGCGAACGAGCGGCGGCAGCGCTTATGACGGAATTCGTCACCGAAGGCCGCGGTTTGGATACCGCACAGGGAAACGTCTCCGCGTCCTCCTGGATGCGGGAGAGGCGCACAGCAGCAACGGTCTTGCCGCGTTGGAACTCAGGAGCCGGGCGGTAGAACCCAAACGATGCGCCGCGCATCGACGAACGCGTCGCTCACGCGGGCGTATCGCAATCGAGGGCGGCGTTAGCGTGACCGCCTCGCACAAAGGATATGCCGTGCCCATAGGCGGCGTGGTGGCCTATGAGGACAAGATCAGTCCGTCAGGAGTGGGTTACGACAAGATCCTGGGCGCCAGAGCGATCGAGGAGGTCCATAATCATTACAATTTCGCCTGGCGCGAGGAGCACGACGGCCGGATGCTGTGGGTAGTCCGCAAGGGAGCGACTCCCGCATTCCCCGGCCAGCGCGGCTTCGTGGACGGCAGCATGGGAGAGTTGTCGGTCATCATCGAGAGTGTCGAAAACCAGTGGGGCGCACAGTCTCTCCGCTCCACCATTCACGGAGGGGGCCGGGTAATGGGACGGATGGAGGCCAAGGGCAAGTACGGCAAGACGGGCGAGGTCAAGCGCGCCGGTAAGGTCACACAGCAGATGATGGACGAGTGGGTGCGGCAGGCCGGCGTCACGCTTCGTGGGGCCGGTGTTGACGAATCTCCGCACTGCTACAACCGCTTGCCAGAGGTTCTGGCCGAGCATGAAGGCATGATCCGGGTACTTCACACGCTACGCGCCACGACTCGCGGGCACTGCGCACCAGAATGTGGCGATGAGCAGGCCGGTGTGAACCGCTCATCGGCGTTCGCCAGAGCAAAGCGGCAGAGCTTTAGGGTTCGATGCGAGTCCCGAGAACTTTTAGAAACTGAGCCAGCCAAGCGGGATGCGCTGGCCAAGCCGGTGCGCTGACCAGTTTGCCGCTCGTATGGCCTGATCCATTGCAACAGCTTCGAACTTACCGCTGGCAGCCGTGACTTCTGGGCTGACAGCCGGATAGCAACTGCACGATTTCCAAGAACACGGGGGTCAAGCCGAAGGTACTCCGGCGCTCGGCCATGCAGTACGCCAGCAGTGCTTCACACGCCGCTCCGGGTTGCGGGTCGGTATTTCTGCAATGTGCTGGCCCGCACTGTGGACCGGCGCCGGAGCCGAGCGGAATGCCTGCGGAGCAATCGAGGCAAGCAACGGCAATGCACTGCGATTCCAGTCGGCGCAGTCACATCGCGTACATCCTCTATGGATAAGATGCCAATATGCGGTTCGCTGCCGGTATTCTTTGTTTCTCTCTCCTTGGATTGTTCACATGGGCGCAGACCCGGGCGGTGACCGACCCCGGCGTTATCACCACCGGGCAGACGATTACACCGGCCGGTGTACCCACGGTCTTTGATGGGCGCGTGTACGGCGTGGCCTTCGGCGAAGACGCCTCAAAAATCTGGGTGGCCAGTGAAAAAAAGCTCTTCCAGCTCGACTGGCGACAAAACCGGTTGCTCGAAGCGATCCCGCTGAACGGCTTGCCGGGCCTACAGGGTATCCAGTTCGACAGCGTCGCCAAGCGACCGCTGCTTTCCGGCGTACGCCGTGCAAGCACGGGTCCGGCGCATGTGGAACTGTTGGATCGAAGCTCAGTCGTCGCCGGGGATCTGGGGACTTATCAAGCGGGCGCGATTGCCATCGCGCGAGATCCGGATTCCCGTGGGCGTCGCCTAGCCGTGGTGCCTTTGACCGCGGACAATCAGCTGGCCATTATCGATCTGCCAAGGCGGCAACTGGTGGGGAAGGCGGCGACGGGGATTGCGCCATTCGGCGCGGTTGTTTCGCACGACGGCGCGATATCTTTTGTGACCAATTGGGGCGGGCGCGTGGCGACGCCCGGCGAGACGACGGCACAGACGGGGCACGCACCGGACCAGGTAGTGGTGGACGCACGCGGCGTGGCATCGACCGGAACCGTAACGCGTATCGATCTAGGAACCCTCGCCACCACGAACACGATCGGCGTGGGACTGCATCCCACGGCCATCGTTTGGGACGAACCGGGCGAACGTTTGTATGTGGCCAACGGCAACAGCGATTCCGTTTCGGTGGTCGATACACGGCGTATGGCCGCCGCGCAGACGTTCGCAGTGGCACCGTTTGCAGTGCAGGCGGCAGGAATTGCGCCGACGGCGCTGGCTCTGTCAAAAGACCGGGCAACGCTGTACGTGGCGTGCGGCGGCATCAACGCGATTGCGGTGCTGGACGCGCATACGGGCGCGATACGGGGCCTGATTCCGACGGCGTGGTATCCGAACGGCTTGAGTATCAGTCCGGATGGGGAATGGATCGCGGTGTCTGCGCTACTGGGTGTGGGCTCAGGATGGAGGGACTCGCCCAGCAAGCGCTACGTCCACGCGAATCGCGGAGCGGTGGCGGTGCTGTCCGTGCCGGACGCGGCGCAGTTGGCCAGCTACACGTCGGCGGTTTCGCGAAATAACCGGATGGATCTGGCGGGCGCGATGGAGAAGGTCCCGGGGGCGGTACGGGCGCACCATGCGATCCCCGTTCCAGCGCGCGCCGGTGATCCTTCCATGATCGAGTATGTCGTTTTCATCATCAAGGAGAACCGGACCTACGACCAGGTGTTCGGGGACATCGAAAAAGGCAATGGCGACAAGTCGCTGGTGATGTTCGGCAGGAACGTGACGCCGAATCAGCACAGGCTGGCCGAGGAGTTCGTGCTGCTGGACAACTTTTACGCCACCGGCGGCAACAGCGCGGACGGGCATCAGTGGCTGACCCAGGCTAACGAGGTCGACTACTGCATGTGGCCCGGATACGCGGGGCGCAGCTACCCGTATGACGGGACGGATCCGATCGCCTATTCCAAGAACGGGTTTATGTGGGACTACGCGCTAGGGCGTGGGAAGACTGTACGCGTGTATGGCGAATACGCCGGGACCTTGGCGGTTCCGCTGGCGGAGCGGCAGAAGCTGTTGCAGCGCTGGCAGGCGGGCGACCATTTCGCGCACGATTGGGAGACGAAGGCGCCGATCGCGCCGCTCAACCATATCCTGGCGAAGAACTTTCCGGCCTGGAGCGCAAACATTCCGGACGTGGCGCGGGCACGGATTTTTATGGACGACCTGAAGGCAATGGAAGCGGCCGGGTCGATGCCGAATCTGACGCTGCTGCAGTTGCCTTCCAACCACACCAACGGCACGACCGGGGGCAGTTCGACGCCGCAGGCGATGGTAGCGGATAACGATCTGGCGCTGGGGCAAGTGGTGGAGGCCTTGACCGAGGGCCCGTTCTGGTCGAAGATGGCGATCCTGGTAGTTGAAGACGACGCGCAGAACGGCGTGGACCATGTGGACGGTCACCGAACCGTGGCGCTGGCGATCAGCCCATATGTGCGGCGCAGGTCGGTGGATTCGACGTTCTATTCCACGCAAAGCATGGTCAAGACCATCGAGTTGATGCTGGGGTTGCCGACGATGTCGATCTTCGATCTGATCGCGGAGGACATGCGGGCGAGCTTTCAGGGGACCGCGGATCTGACGCCGTACCGCGCAGTGATGCCGGAGGTCTCGCTGTTCGAGGTGAATCCGCCCGTGAAGGCGCTGAAGGGCTCGGCGCGGGATGCGGCGGTGGCGTCCGCGCACATGCGCTTCGATATGCCTGATGCGGCGCCCACCGAGAAGCTGAACCGGATTCTGTGGCATACCGTGCGAGGCTGGCAGACGCCATACCCCGGGGCGACGCACGGGGTGTTTGTACCGTTCACGCTGGATGTGGACGACGACGAACGGGAAAAGAAGAGGTGAGTGGGCTGCGGAACACCCAACGCGTCCATTCGGGCGAAACTGCAGCCGGGTGGTAGAGATCGATAACTGAGTAATGCCCACCTTTCGCAAGAGCTTTGTCGTCGGGGCGTTGGTGGAAACCGCGTTCGGATTCCATGAACGGGAAAACGCCCGCGCTGCAACTTGGCCTGCATCAAATGTTTCGTCACCGGAGTAGGATCACCAAACGATATTGTCAGAAAGGAACAGTGAACCGTTTTGCACTTCGGGCAATTGATAAGGATGATCGGAAAGTGACGCGGTAAAGGAGGATTCCGGGTGGTGTGCTGGAGCGAGTACCGTCACCGGCTCGGGGATCTGTGGGCCGCGATGCCTCTCGATTCCGGAGCGCCATTTTTCCCTCACATGAGCAATCCAACAGGTCTTCGGCGCCGAATCCGCCGAGCCAAGCGCATCGTCTAAATAGGCTACCAATGCCTGCTAAGCGCAAGTCTCGTGGCGGTGCCCCAGGTAGTGGACGACGAAACCATGCAGAATCTGCCCCTAAACGGCCGCAACTACATTCAGTTGGCCACGCTCGGGGCGGGCACTTCGCCATCGCGCCCCGGCGCGGAGCGGGATACGTTTATCGCCAATGGCGCACGAGAAGTCAGAACACCTCTCTAATCGATGGAATCGATAATAAGAACAAGATCGTGGGCTTCGACAGCTCCGCCTCGCAGGCCATCGAGCCGGTCGCGAACCGGATCGATGGCCGAGCTTGACCCGGCGGCCAGTCGACAATGGTGGCCGGACGCGGCAAATGGGCCGCACGTCCGCCGACGCCGGCGGTGGGCATTATGCCAGCGTGTTCGTGCCGGCCGTTCGGGCGCAAGCAGAGGAATTCGGGATAGCGTTTGACCTCCTCATGGGCTATGCCGTGGCGCATGAAGCCGGCCATTGTCTGTTGGGTCCCGGCCATTCCTACGCTGGGCTGATGCGCTCCCCCTGGGACCGCAATGACGCTGCGGAGATCTCGCGGCTGAGCCTGCACCTCACCAAACAGGAGGCTCGGAAAGCCGTCGCCCGGTTGGCCCTGGCTCAATGTCTTGCGCAACTGCATCTGCAGATGGAGCCGATGCACCAGCAGCGTGTCCTCCATGCCTTCTCCCAAACTCCGCGCCGCGCTCGGGTTGAGATCCATCAGTTCGCGATGCAGGTTTTGGAGTGCCTCCTTGGTGGCGGCGTAATCTTCCCGCGCATAGGCCGCGTTCAGGGCGTTCGCCACGGCCGGTTTCTGCTCATCCGTCAGATGATCGAGCACGTTCCGCCGTTTATGAACCTGGCAGCGTCGCATTCTCAGTCGCGCCTTGCTGTACGCCCAAGATCATTTTGTGCCCGTATTCAGCAATGCCCATTGCCGCTACCATTTGCTGCCCCTGAAACGGGGTGGCGTCGATCAGCAGCGCACAGAACCGGGTCTGATCGAGGCGGGCGCTCCCCCACGCAGTAACCGCTCGATGGGGGAGCCGGCCGCACGCAGGCGCAGCGTGCGCAGGATGGTGGCGCGTTCCACATCGTCGAAAGCGAAAAAAACCTGGCCTAGACGTTGGCGAGCCCGTTTTACGCATCTTTGCTGCCATGCCGTTCTACAACGAATGCATCACCGCCTTTCCCGTTCCGGTCGATATGCGGGCGCCGCGGGCCTTGAAGCTCAGCGTTGGTATCTGTTACCAGTTAAACTTCAAGCCGAACTGCATGGCTCGCGGATCGGTCTGCACGTTTGTAATCTTTCCAAACTGGCAACCGAACTGATGCAGCAGATCCGTCGATCCGTCGGCATTCGGCGGCAAGCAATAATTTAGATTCGGAATGCCGAGATTTTGGTGATTGAGAGCGTTATACACTTCCCAGCGGAACGTGAGGTACTTCACCTCACTCAAGTGAAACTCGCGCGAGAGCGACATATCGGTATTCCAGAAGCCGGGCGCCCGCACCAGTGGACTACGCACGCCCATGGTCCCAAAATTCCAGAAATCAGCGAATGAGGTCGGATCGGACGAGGTGGCGATTGCGGGATTGGAACCCCAGGCAGGCAGAAAAGCAGCCGGGTTGAACCACTGGTTCTCCTGGTCCTGCCGCGTCCGCGGCCCGCTGAACTGCTGTGGATTGCCCACCAAATCGGGACGGCAGCTTATGGCATCGCAAGGTCCGGTTATGGTAACCGGGACGCCACTCTGAAAATTCCAGTTTTGGGTGAGTCTCCATCCGCCTAATACTGCCCGGCCGGCCTTGTTATTCGCGAAGAACGATTTGCCCTTACCGAAGGGCAATTCATATACGATCGCAAGGTTGAGGATGTTCGGGATGTCGTCCGGAGCTACCGCAACGTCAAGATCACGATCGTCCGGGTTCTGCGCGCCAGCCGAGCCGGCAACGTTTCCAGAGCCTCCCGAGATAGCGCCGGGAATAAAGGCGGCCCGGCCGACCGTTCTTCCGAGGGTCGTAGGCGTCGCGGTGTTTCCGATAATACTGCCAAAATTCGGCGAAATGATATTCTTCGAGAAGCTGTAAACAGCGGTGAAAGTCACGCCTTGCGAATATCGCTTCTCGAATTTCGTCTGGAGCGAATTGTAGCGGTTGAAGCCGTCGGGACTGACGTTGACCCCCACTCCCGCATACTGAGGATACGGGACGCTGATTAAGCTCAGCGGAACCGTGGGCCCGTACAGGGAAACCAAGCCCGGCGGAGTAGCCACGGTTTGGTTGATCTGGGTCTTGTCCTGGAGCCTTACTGCCGTGGGTATGTGATCGTAGTTCCGGAATTCGTCGCCGTACAGATGCAAGCCGTGCGTGCCTACATATCCGACGCTCAGAACCATATTGGATGGAAGCTCGCGCTGCACGTACAAGCTCCATTGCTCCACGTAAGGATCGTGATCGCCCTGGAGAAATGACCCCACCGAGGTCCCAAGGAACTGGTTGTTGGTCGTCTTCACCAGACCCAGCGGAGGCAGATTCAGGTTGGGCGCCCCTTGGCTGAGGATGAACGCGGGCCTCTCGCCGGTATGGTCGGTGCCCTCCTGCCCGTATGTGAAATAGTTCGCATACGCAGGAGCGCTGATGGCGCCGTTCTGATCGCCGAAGGCCGAGCTGATGGAGTTGCTGTAGATGATGTCATAGCCGCCGCGGATGACGGTCTTGCGGTCCGCGGAAGGCGCCCAGGAGAAATTGATGCGTGGCCCTAGGCTGTTCTTGTTTGCCGGGAAAACATTCGACGCCGGGTGCGCGGGAGTACCGAAATAAACCAGACCGCCCGTATACGGAACGTCCGGATTCTGAATGTTGAAGTCAAAGTTCGCCAGCGCATTCGTGCGCTCGCGGAACCAGCCGAACAGGTCGTAGCGCAGGCCGATATTGAGTGTGAAATTCTTAGTAATCCGAAAGTCGTCTTGAAGGTAGAAGCCCCAGTAATCGTTGGTCTGATAGGGTGCATGATAGGTTCCCGTCCCGCTGCCTTGGTCTACCGCGCCCAACAGAAACTGCGCCAGGGCGTTTCCGCCTAAGCCCGTCACCGGGTCGTTGGTGAGAGTGCCGCCGAAGCTGAGATTGTATCCCCATCCCGCCAGATTCCAATTGTCGTCGCGGCGCCACATTACGCCGGCCTTCAAGGTGTGCTTGCCAATAATCTTCGTGACGTTATCCAGGACGGTATACGCATCTTCCCCCTGTATCGCGTTCTGCCATTGCTGCGGCCCGAATGAAGGAAGTCCCGATCCGAGACCGATCGTCGGAACGGGGAAGAAGGTGGGGTCCGAGATAAAGTTCAGCCCCTTGACCTTCTCCTCGATCACGTTGTTGTCCACCAAGGCGTTCGGATTTGGCGTCGCCTTCTGATTTTGCCGGCTGTAGCTTGCCCGCGCCTCATTGACGAACGAGCCGCCAAAAGTCTGCGTGTGCCCGAGGGTAAAGATCTGGTTAAAAGTCCGGTAGGGCTGCGCGCCCGCAACACCGGCGGTCTGCGCCGTCGGCCCGGTCCACGGCAGCCGGTAGTTCGTGTACCAGCTTGGGTTCAGAAGATATTCGACAAAGAGCTTGCTGTTATCTCTGATCTGGTGATCAACTTTCACCGACAGATTATGGGTAGTCTGGCTGCTCCCCACGTCACCCAGAAAATTGTTGCACAGCACGCCGCAACCGCTGGGTCCCTGCTGCAGCGGGTCCACGAAATTGGGATTTGGAAAACTGTTGACATAATATGCGGCCAGAGGATCGATCCTGCTTTTGGGGATGATGGGCGTCGCAAACGGCGTCCGATGGAACAAGCCATTAGCGTCGGGCCCCGTGGTCGAAGTCGGATCGTACAGGCAGTTGTTGACCCCCGCGGCTGGATCGCAGTTTGCCGCTAAATCGGGACGGTCCGTAAAGTTGCCCTGCCGCTCCTGCGCCGTCGGCACGGTATACAGCCGGGGCTGCAATTCATGCAGGAACGACGTCTCCCAGGAAGCGAAGAAGAAAGTCTTATTCTTGCGGATCGGCCCACCGATGGTTCCGCCGAAATCGTTAAAATTCACAGCCGGCGATAAAAATTCGCTGCCGGCCGCGTCGCGGCGCTGGAACGGGTTACTGGCGCTGAAATAGGAGTTGCGGTTGAATCCGTAGGCGTTACCATGGAACTGATTAGTGCCTGACTTCAAGACTACGCTGATGACCGCACCGCTGGTGCGGCTCCATTCCGCCGCCAGACCGTTGTCCAACATGGCAAATTCGGATACGGCATCCGGCGCGGGATTCACCACCACGCTTTCGGGCCCCACGATGGCGTTCAATGTGCCATCCAGGTACCAGGCGTTGGCGCCCCCCTGGCTGCCGTTCACGCTGATTCCCGATCCCACGATGTGGGTCGGATCTGGAAATCCGCCGAACTGGCTGTTAAACCCAAACACCGACCCGGACGGCCCCACCGATTGGGTAACGCCGGGGAGCAATTGCACCAGAGTCTGAATATCGCGTCCTACAATCGGAACCTGATCCAGAATCTGTCCCTGAACCTCGGTACTGAAGTTGGAGGCCGTCTGTTCCACCAGCGGCGCCTCGGCCCTGACGTCGACCGTCTCCGCGAGCTGCCCGACCTTCAAGACGCCGTCCACGGTCGCCGTCGTACCGGCCTTTACTTCGATGTTAGTGAATTCCAGCGTCGCGAAGCCCTTACTCTGGAACCGTACGGTGTAGGACCCTGGCACCAGTTCAGAGGCTGCGTAGAATCCGGAATCGTTGGTGAACTGGGTCGCAGTTACTCCGGTCGCCGTGTTCGTGATCTCGACACGAACCTTAGGGATGGACGCCGTCTGCGCATCGGTCACGGTTCCTTGAATCGTTCCGCGGTCGATGGCGGCGCGACAAATGGCGGCGAGTAACATAACCACAACGGCGAAAAAACATGTACCACAGAAGCGATTCTTCACGGCGACACCTCCTGGGCAATGATTTTTAGAACAAATCGAACGCCAACTCAAATGGGAAAGAGGGAATAGTATCCGACTATTAGCCCAAAGTCAATGGCTGCGACATCATCCTGCTCTTATTGCTCTTGCGCTCGCCGATTAACGGTTGCTACTTAAGCGCTGCCGCGCCTGGGCCAGCCTGGCGGAGATTTCCCGCGAATCGGGCTGGAGGGCGGCAGCCTTCTCGAGAAGAGCGGCGGCCTGCGGCCATTCCTGATTGCGAGCGTGATCCTCAGCGGAGATGGACAGCTCTTCGGCGAGCAAACGCTGCACCGCCGCATCGTCTGGTTTCAACTCGTGGGCGTGCGTCAGCACCACCATCGCCTCACGATCCTCGGCGCCCATATAGAGCACCGTGCCATACAGGATATTTGCCTCGACAAAATCGGGCCTCTGGCGGACCGCCTGCGCCGCGTACTCGCGGGCGCGCGGCAGTTCCTTCAAATGAAAACAGGTGAGTGCCAGATTGTACTGAATCTCGGAGGAATCAGGATCGAGCGCGATGGCCTTTTCCCACGCCCCACGTGCCTGTGGGTACTTCTTCGCCTCGCCGAAAAGCATGCCGATGGCGACGATCTTGTCGACGTCGTCGGTGTCGGTCAGCGGCCCGCATAACTTCCATGCCTGATCGCTCTGACCCTCGCTCAATGCCGCCCGGCAGCGGCTGATGGCGATCGAGCCCTCCAGGTAATAATCGAGCAGCCGTTTGGTTTGGGTGAACTCTTTCTCGGCCTGATCGTTTTGCCCAAGCTTCTGGTAAGCACGGCCCAGCAATTGATGCACGCGCGAGTCGCGGGGATTCCGTGCGGCGGCCTGCTGCAGAACCCGCACGCTGAGCGGATACTTTTCCTGCTTGTAATAGGCCGAGCCGAGATAATAGAGCTCGTCGCGAACCGGATTCTCGCGCGAGAGGGAGCGAAAGCGCCGAATGGCGGAATCGAGATGGTGGTCGACGAGATCCATGCGGCCCAGGTAGTAGGTGGCAAGGTCGGCGGAGTTCTTCCTGGCAAGCATCTCCTCCAGCAGTGGTCGCGCTCTGAGGTAGTCGCGGAGTTCGAAATAGCAGACGGCGAGCTGCTCGCGGGCCTGCACCAAGGCAGGGTCGGCGCGTAACGCCTGCTGGAACTCATCCGCCGCGTCCGCATAGCGTTCCGCCTGCAAGAGCTGATTCCCGCTGCCCAGGTGAGCCCGCGCGGCGGGAGCCGCACTCGCTAGAGAGCCGCCGGCGTTCCAGAGCATCAGAACCAGCAGCACCATAATCGATCAATTGTAGCAGCGGCAACACGGCGCAGCTTAGCAGGCTGCTGAAAAAGGCTGACCGGATCGCGAGTGACAGGCGAGGACGCCTGTCCCACAACCCAGAATCAGCAGTTTGCAAGCAGATGGGACAGGCCTCCCGGCCTGTCTGAGCCTTTTTCAGCAACCTGTTAGAGCAGTACCGGCAGTTGACACCCGCGGTCGAAGATCGGACTATTGTGGATTGGGAAGCGACGCGTGAGGCTGGTGGCAGGGGGCTTGTTCATTCTGATTCTGGGTTTGACGGGCCGCGCCCAGGGGCCGTCCGCGGAGGAACAGCAATACCTGTTCTCCGTGTTACCGCTCATTGAACGCGGCGAGGTTTCTGATGCCGAAAATCGGCTTCTGGCGGGTGTCGAGCGGTACCCGCGTTCCGCCATCCTGTACAACGCGCTGGGCATCGTTTACCGCAAACAGAGCAGGATCGACAAAGCCGCCGCGGCGTTCCGCAAGGCCCTCGAAATATTGCCGTCCTTTACGGCGGCGCAACTGCAGCTCGCCTCCATCGACCAGCAGCAAGGCAACCGGACGGAAGCGGTGCGGTTATTTCGGTCCGCCGGCGGCAGCACCACAAATTTCGAGGCTCTGGCGGCCGCCGGCCTGGGTCTGGCCGATTGCGAAGACTATGCAGGCGCGGCTGGCGTGCTCGATCGGGCCCACGCGCTGCGGCCAGGTGCGGATTCGGTAAGCTACAACCTGGCCCTGGCGCAATACAAAAGCGGCAACCCCGCATCCGCTCTGGAGTCGCTGCAGTCAATCGCCGAGGCCGGGCGCCAGCCGGATGTTCTTCATCTTCGCGGCAAGCTCCTCGAGGATCTGGGCAAGCCCGAGGGCGCGGGCGACCTCACCGCGGCATGCCGCCTCGAGCCGGGTAATGAAGTGTTCTGCGCCGACGCGGCCCTGCGAGCCATCCGCCAGGAGAGATTCCTGGATGCGATCGCAATGCTGGAACCGGGCCTCGAGAAATCCCCGGGCTCATTGTCCCTGCTGCCGTTGATGGGTCTGGCGCAATTCCGTTTGGGTCGATATCGCGACGCTATGTCGAGCTACACTGCCGCCCTTGCAAAAGACGCGAGCGTCGATGCTTCGCGCGAGGGCCTGGGCTTTCTTTGTTACGTAACCGGGGACTTGGAAAAAGCCCGCGCGGTAATCGAGGAGGGCTTGCGCAATCCCAAGGCCGATTTCTACCTGGCGCATCTCGAGGCGATGGTGCTCTACCGCCTCTCTCCCCAGTTGCGATCGAAGGCCCTCGACGCCGTGAACCGGGCGCTTCAGGCCAACGGGAATTTCGCGCCGTCTTATTTCTTGCGCGGTAAGATCCGCATGGACCAAAACGATTTTCCGGGCGCACTCGAGGATTTCGAGCGCGCTGTCGAGGTGGACCCCAAGTATCCGCTTCCCTATTACAAAATGGCGCAGACCTATACGCGGCAGGGACGCACAAAAGAGGCGGAAGCCGCGCGGCGCAAATTTTCCGAGTTGGGAAGTCTGCGGGAGGAAGAAATACTCCTGCGCCAGACGCAGAGCGTTCTCCTGCCGGGGCCACGCTAGCCGTATGCCACGTGGCGCGCGATGGCTGCCACTGGGCACCGTGGCCGGCCTGCTCTGCGCCTTCGCTACGAAAGACAACTGGCCGGTGAGATTTAGCGATATCGCCGCAAAAGCCGGTTTGACCGCGGTCAATGTGTCCGGCAGCGCTACCAACAAGAAGTACATCCTCGAGATGAACGGCAGTGGCGTGGCCTTCCTCGATTACAACCGCGACGGTAATGTCGATTTGTTCCTGGTGAACGGTACGCAGCTGGACCGCGCGGTGGGACAGGCGGAACCGGTGAGCCATCTGTATCGCAACAACGGCGACGGCACTTTCACGGACGTGACGCGGGAAGCCGGCCTGGCCTATTCGGGCTGGGGCCAGGGCGCCTGCGTGGCCGATTTCGACAACGACGGGTATGACGATTTGTTCGTCACTTACTACGGCAGGAACAGGCTCTATCACAACAACGGCAACGGCACGTTCACCGAGATGGCGGAGCGCGCCGGCGTGGCGGGCGCCGACGGGCGATGGAACTCGGGCTGCGCGTTTCTCGACTACGACCGTGACGGCAAAGTGGATCTTTTCGTCGCGAACTACGTCGACCTTGGCCCCCATTTCTCGAACGTACCGAAGCCGGGATCGGGCGAGTTCTGCCAATATAAGGGCATTCCCATTGCGTGCGGCCCGCGCGGCCTTCCTGTCGCGGTGAATTATCTCTACCACAATAATGGCGATGGCACATTCACCGACGTCAGCGTGCCGGCTGGTATACGGAAGACCGAGGGCCATTACGCGCTGGGCGTTTTGACCTTCGATTACGACAATGACGGCTGGCCGGACATCTATGTCGCTTGCGACTCGGCCGCGAGCATTCTCTATCACAACCAGCACGACGGCACCTTCCACGATACCGGCGTCGCATCGGGACTGGCCTATAACGAGGACGGAGAAGCGCAGGCGGGCATGGGCGTGGCGGCGCTCGATTACGATCATGACGGCTTCCTCGACGTGGTGAAAACCAACTTCTCCGACGACAGTCCGAACCTTTACCACAACAATGGCGACGGCACCTTTTCGGATCGCGTATTTCAAGCAGGGCTCGGCCGGCACCGGAATTCTCTCGGCTGGGGGGTGATTGCCGCGGACTTCAACAACGATGGCTGGAGCGACATTTTCATGGTGAACGGCCATCTGACGCCAGAAATCGACACGGCGAAGAGCGACGCCGCCTATCGGCAGCGCAAAATGATGTATCGCAATTTGCGAGACGGGCGCTTCGAAGATGTCACGCCATTTTCCGGCCCCGATATATCGGGTTTGCATTCCAGCCGTGGGGCAGCCGCGGCGGACCTCAACAACGACGGCCGCCTCGCTGTGGTGGTGAATGAACTGCACGAGAAGCCATCTCTGCTTGCGGCGGACGGGCCCACGCCGAACCACTGGATCGGCATACAACTCATAGGGACTAAGTCGAATCGGGATGGCATCGGCGCGCGCGTTGAAGTAGAGTCCGGGGCACTGCGACAGATGGATGAAGTGCGCAGCGGCGGCAGCTATCTTTCACAGAGCGATCTGCGTCTGCATTTTGGCCTGGGTCCGGCGACGCGCGCCGACCGTGTGACGGTGCGCTGGCCGAGCGGCGTGGTGGATACGGTGCGCGGCATTCCGGTTGACCGCCATATCGTGATGGAAGAAGGCTTCGGGATCCGTCAGCCAAAGTGAGCGAGAGCGATCAGGCGAGAATCTCTTTGACGATACGGGCTTCGAAAACCGAAGTCAGCTTTTCTTTTAACCCACTCTGATCGAACACCAGCTTCTGGTAATCCAGGCCCAGCAGGTGCAAAATGGTGGCGTGCCAGTCGGTGACACTGACTTTGTTTTCCACGGCTTCGTAGCCGATGTCATCAGTCGCGCCGTGGACGATTCCCGGCTTTACGCCGCCACCGGCCATCCACAGGCTGAAGCCCTTGGGATTATGATCGCGGCCGGCGGAAGGGCCGGCATCGGTCTGGGCGATCGGTGAGCGGCCGAACTCGCCGCCCCAGATCACCAGCGTGTTGTCCAGCAAGCCGCGCTGCTTGAGGTCGGCCAGCAGCCCGGCGGTGGGCTTATCGGTGCGCAGGCTGGCATCTCTCATGCCGCTCTCTAAACTGGTATGGCTGTCCCAGATCTGCGAGTTGATGTAAATCTGTACGAAGCGCACACCCCGCTCGACCAGCCGGCGCGCCATCAGGCAGCGGCGCCCGTAGGAATCCGTGGCATCCTGACCGATGCCGTACATCTCTTTAGTAGCCGCGCTCTCTTTGGCGATGTCCAGAGCATCGCTGGCTTCCAATTGCAGGCGGGCGGCGAGCTCATAGCTGGAGATGCGCGCATCCAACTGCAGCTCGTTCGGATGACTTCGCTTGTGAATACGATCCAGGCGTGAGATCAATTCGCGCTCAGCGTTGATCAGCTCCGTAGGTTTGTCGAAATCGGGCCGCAAGTCCAAAATCGGCGAGCCCACCGATCGCAAGCGCGTCCCCTGATACAAGGGCGGCAGAAAACCGTTCTGCCAGTTCCACGTCGCATTGATGGGCAGTCCCAGCGGGTCGTCCAACACCACATACGCGGGCAGGTTTTGATTCTCCGTGCCCAACCCGAACACGACCCAGGATCCCATGGACGGCCGCCCGGGAATGGGGCGCCCTGAATGGATCATGAATAGCGCCTGCTCGTGATTGAAGTGCACGGTATACATGGAGCGAATCACGGCGATTTCGTCTACATGCTGCGCCACATTGGGCATCAACTCGGAAACCCAAACGCCGGACTTGCCATATTGCTTAAAAGCGAACGGACTCCGGAGCAGTTTTCCGCTATGGTCGACATCCGCCTGGCCGCCGGCTGTCTCGTAGTTTTCGCCGCTGTGCTTATCCAACTTAGGCTTGGGGTCGAAGAGATCGACTTGGCTCGGACCTCCATTCATGTAGAGGTGGATCACCGCTTTCGCCTTGGGTGGAAAGTCCGTGGGGCGAGGCTTGAGGTCGTAGATCCGCCGGTGACCGGCAGGGAGGTCCGCATCGGTCCCGGCAGCCATCAGGGGGTTCAAGCTTCCATAAAGCTCGCTGCTCAGAATGGTGGCCAGCGCGACTCCATGGATTCCGTCAGAGATACGGTTGAAGAAACCGCGGCGGGTCGTCTTTCCATCTAAACTTTGCGGCGGCATATTCAATCTAATCACCTTAATCAATATAGAGGAACGCGGCGGAGTTCACCAGCGCGTGACAAAACGACGCGAGCGCCTTCTGGTCGGCGGCGGGCGCGGATTGCGTCGATTTTTGCATGGATTTGAACCGGCTCAATGCCTGCAGACTTTCGGCCTTCTCGTCTTCGGTGGGAGGCCGGCTGAGCGCGATCCAGTAAGCCCTGTCGATCTGTTTTTCGGGTGCGTCGCCAACCTCTTGTCTGACGCGTTGGGCGAAGGCCTCCGCCAGATTTTCGACCATGGCATTGTTCAACAGATGCAGGGCTTGTATGGCGACGGTGGAGGTGTTCCGCTCCAGGCAGTTCGGACTCATGGGCGGCAAATCGAAGCTTTCGAGAAGTGTGGTTTGTTCGGTGCGGCGCTCGGCCAGGTAAACGCTCCTGCGCCAACCCTGGTCGGTGGCGATCGGCGTGACCAGGCCGTCGTCCCGCACCTGAACGGGTTCTGGCGGGCCATAGCGGGCGTCATCCAATTGGCCGGAGATCATCAATAGCGAATCATACAGCGGCTCCGCATCCATACGCTTCAACGGCATCCGCGAGAGCAGCACATTGTCAGGATCGGATTTCTCGAGCGCCGGGGTTACCGCGGAACTCTGGCGGTATGTGCTCGATGTAACCATGAGGCGATGCAGGGCTTTGATGCTCCAACCCCGCTGCACGAACTCGGTAGCAAGCCAATCAAGCAATTCAGGATTGCTGGGGGGCGCGCCGGTGTGCCCGAAATTACCGAGCGACTTCACGATGCCCGTGCCAAAATGGCGCGCCCACATTCTATTCACGAAGACGCGCGCCGTAAGGGGGTGACTCGGGGCGACGAGCCATTTGGCGAAAGCCAGTCTGCGTCCGGTGGAAGTCGATCCGGGGAAAGGCGGCCGCGGCGCGAAAGCAGTTTTGCCATCTGTCAGCACGGAGGGGACGCCGGGGCCCACCAACGCTCCAGGATTGCCGGGCTCCCCCCGCCGTGAGATATAGGTAGGGGATGGCTCGCCACGGTCCCAGAGCGCTCGTATTTTCGGCTCCGGCAGTTTTCGAAATTCGAGTAGTTTGATCTGGCGCTCGGTATCATCCGCGGCGTGCCCATACGCGGGATCGGCGGCCCTCAAGTCAGCCGGTTCGATTTTCAGGATTTTGTCGAATTTTTCAGCGAGGTATTTCTGGATCGCATCTCGCTTATCAGCGGGCATCTCCAGAACTTTGCGTAGATCCTCCTGCAAGCCGGACGGCAGTTGAGCCAGCTTTTGGTCGATCAGCTTTTTGCGAACGGGCGCCGCCTTCTGTTCCAACACTTCCTTTAGCCCGGCGATCTTTCGATCCAATTCGTTGGCGGCGAGATCGCGCTCTTCCTGCTCTTTCAGCAGTTGCATCGGAGTTGCCCCGGGTGTGACATAGGGCAAGTAGCGAATTGGCGTCGCGATCTTTGCCAAAGGATCTTTTTGCGGCATTTGCCAGTCGTAATAGTCGAAGGCCCCCTTGAAGATGTCGACCATGCGGTAGTAATCACGTTGCGGCAGGGGATCGTATTTATGGCTGTGGCACCTGGCGCAGCGAATGGTAAGGCCCAGGATGCCCGAACCGATGACATCCATTTCGTCGGCAATCACATCCAAACGATCCTCGACGGAATTTGTGGCTCTGTCGTTGGTCGAGTCCGGACCCATACGCAGGAATCCGGTGGCGATCAGGTTATCCATCATTTCCGCGGTGACGACGGGAGCATGTTCGTAGTCGGCCAGTTCATCGCCCGCGAATTGTTCCAGCAAAAAGCGATCGTAAGGCTTGTCCGCATTGAACGATCGGATGACATAGTCGCGGTAACGCCAGGCCACGGGACGGACGGGATCGGCTGCGAGCTTTCCACCTTCCGAATCGGCATAACCGGACAGGTCGAGCCAGTCGCGGCCCCACCGCTCCCCGTAGCGCGGCGAGGCGAGCAGGCGGTCAATCAGTTTGTCGTAAGCGTCGGGCTGGGCGTCGGCTAGAAATGCCTGGACCTCGCCGGGAGAAGGCGGCAAGCCGGTCAGATCGAAGTAAGCACGACGGATCAGGGTGAGCTTACTGGCTTCGGGAGCAAATGTAAGTCCCTTGGCTTCGAGCTTACTCAGCACGAACAAGTCGATAGGATTGCGGACGCGATCGCGATTCTGAACGGGAGGCTCGGCCGGCCGCGCGGGTGGCCGGAAAGCCCAGAACTGGCGATCCTTGTCGGAAACCAGCGGGTCGGGCGCTCCGGTTTGTGTGTCGGGGGGCTTCCCTCCCGGGGCTCCCTGCGCGATCCAGGCAACTACCCGATCGATCTCCGGCTTAGTGATTCGCTTGGTGCTGACTTCGTCGAGTCCCAATTTGGGAGGCATCTCGCCGGAGCGAAGTTTCCGGACAATCAGACTATCTTCGGGCTTACCAGACACTATCGCCGTGCCCGACTTGCCTCCCTTAAAAATTGCGGCCCTGGTGTGCAGAGCCAACCCGCCTTCCTGACGGCGCGGACCGTGACAGGGACTGCAGCGCAGGAGGAAGATGGGGAGAACATCATCCTCGGTCACGGGGCCAGCCTTCGATTCAAGCGTTGCCAAACCGGATCGCGCGCCGGCTTCGATCCATTCGCGAATCGATGCGATCTGGCTGGGAGCGAGCGGCTTACCGCCCTTTGGCATCGCGCCCTTTTCCACCATGTCGTAGAGCCGGCTCTCCTGGGGTTTCCCGGGAGTGAGCACTGGCCCATCCTCGCCGCCTTTAATGACTCCCGCGAAGGTGCTGAGGTCGAGTTCTCTCATCTTCAGCGTCGAGCTGTGACAGGCAACGCAGCTCGCCTGAAAGATCGGGAGCACGCTGGTTTCGAAAACTACGGTCTTGTCCGGATTGGCCGGGGGCGATTGAGCAAGCAGCCAAGCGGAGTTGAGGGCCACTATCACACGCGCAGCCCGGCTTCGCAAAGTAGAGCAGCGCGTCATACCCGCCATAATAATATACCCTATTGTAGGGCAGCCTGCGCTGGATTGGAAATCATGACGAATCCCTGGCCAAAAATGTTCCCCGGTAAAATGGCAGTCCAACCCAGACGTGTTCCAGTGGTCCTGTTGATGATTGCATTCAGCGTCGTCAGCTATTTCGACCGCGTCATAATGTCCATCGCA
>Ga0302325_10005439_pt1 | contig 28926 bp, 27 predicted proteins | sample Palsa_T0_2_FD_201948 | JGI IMG/M metagenome (GOLD analysis project Ga0302325, IMG submission 201948) | Peat permafrost microbial communities from Stordalen Mire near Abisko, Sweden - Palsa_T0_2 | ecosystem: Environmental > Terrestrial > Soil > Palsa > Peat permafrost | place: Sweden: Abisko...
CGGCGGTCGCGTGCTCGGATCTGAGCACGCGACCGACGAACCAGCCCGTCTGCCGTCAGGGAGGGAGGCAGACAGTCGTGCCCCCGGCGCTGTGCCCCCGGCTCCCGGCGCTACGCCCCAAGCGCACAGGACATCTGGAAATTGCAGGATTCGGCGTCAGCACGGACAGAACCGTCCTGAGGCACGAACATCTGTTCGTATGTGTCGGGGCAACGCCCGACCGGCGCGATCAGTCCGCGCTCGACCGCTTGCCTCCAGGGCGCGTCAACGACTCTCGGGGGAAGCGAGAATTCCCACGCGACCAGCTCCAGGCTGGCCGCACCGAACTCCTTGACCGTTTCGACGATGTCGTCGACGCCGACGGTTGCCGCCAGAGTCTCGATAGCGTCCGTTGTCCGCTGCGGCGTGGATTCAACGCTCGTCTTCATGGCGACAATCGTGCCTGAGTCCTGATCCCGCGACAATCGTTCGTTCGTGCCGATTGCGGTGCACGACTGGGGGAGGGGCGCCTCCCCAACACGATCGGCGAGATCGTCGTGCCGAGGTGCCTCGTGAGCATCTGACGAGCGGTAGGGACCGCACGCCGACCGGTAGGGCGCGGCTGACCACGGCGGGCCTCCTACAATTTGGGGAGGTGATGCTCCGCTAACCGGGGTATTGCTGGCTAGACTCTTCTCGCGATGTTGGCGGCCAGGTCGATCACGGTGTACGTCGCGGACGATCATCCGATCTTCCTGGACGCTGTCGGGCGGGCGGTCAACGCCCAGCCGGACATCGAGTTGGTCGGACTTGGCACGGATGGCCGGGAGGCGCTGAGCGCGGTTCGAGAGCTCAAGCCATCGGTCGCGATCATCGATCACCAGCTCCCGTCGCTGTCCGGCGTCGAGATTCTGCGGGCGGTTCAGCATGACCTGACTTCGACGCGCGTGATCATCCTGTCCGCCGAGGACTCCAGCTCACTCGTGTATGAAGCTATGCAGCTCGGCGCCGCCGGCTTCCTGACGAAGCTCGCCACGCTCGCGGAGATCTGCGACGCGATTCTCGTGGTCGCGCGAGGCGGCACGGTGATCGCTCCCGAGGTCCAGTCGGGACTGGTTGGCGAGATGCGCGCCCACAGCGAGCCTGGTCGCCCCGTCCTCACCCAGCGTGAGTCCGAGGTGCTGCGGCTGATCGCGGGCGGTCTCTCCGCGCCGGAGATCGGCGCTCGCCTGTTCATCAGCCCCTCCACTGTCAGGACGCACGTGAAGGGCGTGTTCGAGAAGCTCGGCGTCAACGATCGGGCTGCCGCGGTCGCCGAGGGGATGCGCCGCGGGCTGCTGGAGTAGCGGCCATGCGCGCACGCGGCCTCACATCGCTGGTCCTCGGCCTGTTCGGCGCGACGGTGCTGCTCGTCGGCGTGATCTTCGTGGTGCTGCTCGTCTCGGTGTTGAGCCTCCGCAACGACGACACGAACGCGCAACGGTCTTCTGACGTGCTTTCGCAGTCGTTCCGGGTAGAACTCTCGGTCCTCGATCTGGAGACCGGCCTACGGGGATTCCTGCTCGCCCACAGGACGCTGTTCCTGCAACCTTACGCGCAGGCCGAGGCGACCCTGCCTCGAGAGCTGAAAGTGCTTGGCATGCTCGCGCACACGACTGACGAGAATCGAACCGTCAGCCAGATCACGGGGGCGACCGACGGCTACATCGCGACCTACGCGAAGCCGCTGATTGCGCGTGCGGGAGATCTGAGCGCCGGACAGATAGCCGCCGTCACGTCTCGCGGGAAGCGGCTCGTCGACGCGCTCCGCCGGCAGTTCAGCGCTTTCAATTCGGCCGAGCTCGGGGTGAGAACGAGCCAGCGCGCACGCGCCAACTCCGGAACCGCCACCGCGATTCTCGCGGCGGCGCTAGGGCTCGGCGCTTCGGTCGTGCTGCTGCTGGCATTGGCTGCCTATTTCTTGCGCAGCATCCTGCGCCCGATGCGCACGGTCGCCGACGCAGCCGAGCGTCTCGCGGCGGGCGATTTGAGCACCCGCGTTCCGCGGATCGGGCGCGGAGAAGTGGCGACGCTCGCCAAGTCGTTCAACGCGATGGCGGCCGAGCTCTCGCGGTCCCAGGAGGAGATGCGCCAAGCGGTCGAGACGGCGGAAGCGGCGTCGGCGATGAAGTCGAACTTCGTCGCGAATATGAGTCATGAGATCCGGACTCCGTTGAACGGTGTCGTCGGCATGATCACGCTCCTGAGCGAGACCGGGTTGACCGCGGAGCAGACCGAGTACGTCGATGCCGCAAGGTATTCAAGCGAAGCGCTCCTCACGGTCGTCAACGACGTCCTCGACGTCGCCAAGATCGAAGCCGGACGCCTCGAGATCGAGCGCCGCGACTTCGACCTATACGACATGGTCGAGGCCAGCTGCGACATGGTCGCCGGGAGCGCGCTGGCGAAGGGTCTTCAGGTACAGCCGTTCATCCACCAGGACGTGCCCAGAGCCGTCAGCGGCGACCGGATGCGGGTCAGTCAGATCCTCGCGAACCTGGTGTCGAACGCCGTCAAGTTCACCGCCGAAGGAGAGGTAATCGTCGAGGTCACCGTGGCGGGACACGCCGAAGACTCGATCACAGTGTGCTTCGAGGTCCGCGACACAGGCATCGGGATCGCCCCCGACCGGATCGCGCGGCTGTTCGAGCCGTTCACCCAGGCGGATGTCGGCACCACCCGCGAGTATGGCGGGACCGGTCTTGGCCTGACCATCTCGCTGCAGCTTGCGCGGCTCATGGGGGGAACTATTAGCGCCGAGAGCGAACCGGGTGCAGGCAGCAGTTTCCGGGTTGCAATCCCGTTCACCGCCGCAAGCGCAGAGCTCGTCGCGCCGGTTCCCGCCGTCGACCTGCACGGCCTTCGGGTGCTCGTCCTGGACGACAACGCCACGAATCGGCGGATCTTCGAAGCCTACGTCGCGTCATGGGGGATGCGGCCAGACATCACCAGCAACACCACCGACGCGTTCGCTGTGCTGCAAGAAGGTGCGCTGCAAGGCGACCCGTTCGACATCGCGCTGCTCGACCTCAACATGCCCGACGAAAGCGGCGTCGAGCTCGCCAAGCGAATCACCGCCTCGCCGATGTTGCGGCAAACCCGACTGATACTGCTCACCTCATCCGGGCAGAGCGCCGGTGCCGATCCGGCCACCGGGATCCGCTACCAGCTGACCAAGCCCGTGCATCAGTCGCGCCTACTCGATGCGATTGGCGCCGCGATGGCGACCGAGGAGCCTGCCCGGCCCAAGCCGGCGGCACCTGACCGGCGCCCGCTCGCCCGCGGCGGCTACCGCGTCCTGGTCGCGGAGGACCAGTCGGTCAACTGGATCGTGATCGAGCGCCTGCTGACCAAGCGCGGCCATCTGGCCGCCAACGCAAGCGACGGCCACCGAGTGCTGGCGATGCTCGAATCAGAGCACTACGACCTGATCTTCATGGACTGCCAAATGCCCGTCCTCGACGGATACGACACCGCACGGGAAATCCGTCGCCGGGAGAGTTCCGACCAACGCCCGCGCCTTCCGATCATCGCCATGACCGCGAACGCGATGACAGGCGCGCGACAGGAGTGCCTCGCAGCCGGGATGGACGACTACATGGCAAAACCCGTCAGCCGATCTCAGCTCGACGACAAACTCGCCCAGTGGCTACCGGCTCCCGGCAACGGGAATGACGCCACAGCTCCGGCCGAGGTCGCCGATCAGGTCGACGCCGTGCTCGACCAGGCTCGCCTGCTCGAGCTTCGCTCACTGTTCCCAGGTGTAGAGATGTCAAGCATGCTCACAGACCTCACCGCTGAAGTGACCGCCGAGCTTGACCTCATCACGATCGCGCATTCTGAACGCGATCGCATTCTGCTCGCCGCCGCGCACCGAATCAAGAACAGCGCACGGATGATCGGCGCCAACGGACTCGCCGATGCGGCTTCGATGCTGGAGGCCGACACGCACCCAGAAAGCGCGTCGTGGCACCTCGACGAAACCGCGCTCGACCAGCTCCACGAGCGCTGGAACGCAACACGCGCAGCGATCGAAGCCGAAGTGGCGCGGCAGGGTTAGCCTAAGCTCCATGGTTCGAATGGCCCGGCCGCGAGCGATGCTCTATGTCGGTGACCCAGGCCAGGCGCTCGCGTTCGGGCTCAGCCGAGCTACCGGTACCTTCCTCGTGGACGGTCAGCAGTCCGGCGCGCGGTTGCTGTTCGAGGGCTGAGGCGGGGGCGGGGCATCGGGCGGGGTGCGGCGGGGCGGGCGCGCGCCGGCGGGCGGGTCGTGGCGCCTCACGCGTCAGGTGTGACGGGTGCGTCACATGTCTCCCTCGCGCCTGCGCCTTTCGGGGCGTCCCGCCCGAGACTCCAGGGGTCGTGGTCGAATCACCTGAACTATTCATGAATGCGACCTCGGCACCGCCCACGAGACGTCTGGCGATGCGAGAAGCGATCGATAGGTGGTGTCTCATGCCGCGTCGGGCGGGAGAACAAAGAAGCCGGAGACCTGCTTGTCAGCGTTCAGGACCACGCGCCCGGTTCGATCCGCGCGTTCGAAGGCGATCGGGATGTCGACCACGGTGTACCGGTGACGGACGGATACGGTCGGCGTCCCTCGCTGCTGGAAGTTGCCGGCCTCGGCAGCGACCTTGTTGCGGGCGACGATCAGCAGCTCGACCGGGCATTGGTCGAGCATGCGGGCGTCGAACCGGGCACGAACGTCATCCCAGCGCTCGTTGAGGAAGTGCTCGAGGATCGGCAGCGCCTCATCAGCTGCGCCTTCCACTGGCTGCACACCGGCCTCCGGGTCTTGCGTTCTCGGCTGGGCTGGGCCGCCGAACCGCTGGAACGCTGCCTGGCGGGTGACGTGCAGCACATCTCCGACCTCGGCCCACGTGTGACCAATATTGCGAGCTTGGTCGACCAGTGACCGCAACGTGTCGTCGACGATCATCGACAGGCTGCGAGTTGCCGCGATCGCGCGCATCACCTGGCGGGGTGAGGGCTCGCCGCTGTCGCGAAGCACCTCAGCGACCATCTGCACGTTGGTGACGAGCATCATCGCCATCACCTCGCGCTCTGGATCGAGCACCGCGCGTGGATCCGGATCCGGCTCCGAGCCGGGTCCGCTCACAAGCTTTCCTCGACGAACGCGCCAGACGACCGGAAGCTTTCCATGCTGTAAAGGTAACCTTTACAGCATCGCGTTGTCAAGACCTCCTTGACAGAGGGCCTTCACGAGCGAGCGCGCCCGGCAGGATTTGAACCTGCGACCTTCCGCTCCGGAGGCGGACGCTCTATCCCCTGAGCTACGGGCGCGTGCCGCAGGAGATTAGCGTGCGGTGGGCGGAGCGTTGGAGGCGTCCGGGCCTTCGAGCCCAGGGATCGGTGCTCAATGAAGGCCGAGGACCAACCGCGCGGTGGCGCGGCCGGCACTGCGCTGTTCTCCTGCGGCGAGGACGGTGAATGCGCCCAGGTATGGCCTCGCCTTGGCGGCGGTCGCCGGCGGTAGGTTCGGGAGCACGAGCCTGGCGATCGCGGGGATCGAGACCAGCAACGTCGGCGCAACCCCCGCACCGAGCTCGCTGCTCGCCGCTTGGTAGAGCGATGAGCCCCCGAGCGTTTGGCTTGGGCGTAGCGCCTGCGCGGCGGCCTGAGCACCGAGCGCGACCGCGAAGCGGCCGTTCCCGTCGATCACATAGACAACGACTCCCGATCCGGCGGGGCGGAAACTGAGGCCCGCGTCGGCGCCCGGAACCGACGCAGGCCGCACCGCTAGCCCTCGGACCGAGGCGAGCGCGGCACGGATCTTCGACACGGCCGCCTTGGACGCGGCCGGGCTCGTCGAGTGGATGACGAGCGCCCCGCCGAGGGTGCTCCGGGTGTCGCCGCTTATGAACAATCCCGCGGCGCCGACCCAGGGCAGGATGTCGCGCTCGATCCGCAGGCCGTGGAGGCGGCTGTCAAGCAGCGCGAACAAGGCCTGCTCGGTGGCAGCGTTCGCGCCCAGGGAGGACGTCAGGCCAGCGTGGAGGTCACCGATGCCGAGGCCGAGCCACGCGTCGGCCGGCAGCCCGGCCAGCGCATGAGCTGCGCTCACGCCGCTCGTGCTCGATCCGCTCGATCCGCTCGCCCCGCTCGCGCCAGAGCTGAGCATGTCGAGCGCAAGCGAGCCGCCGGTCGCCGAGAACGTCATCCCGACTGTGCGGACTTTGGTTGCCTGGCCGAGGGAGAGGCCGAACACCTGCGCTTCCGGACTGGCGCCTGCCGCGAGCACCCTGAGCAGCGAATCGAGGTTCATGTATCCGGTTGCGAGCGCCCCGGTTGCGTTGGCGACGCCGCTGCTCTGATAGGAAGGGTTGCCGATCAGCGGCGCTCCGCCGCTCGCCGTATCGATCGCGTCGCGCACGCCGGCGGCGGTGCCGAACACGGCGAAGCCCTTGATGATGCCGCCCGCCTCGCGCCCGCTGGAGCCGAAGCTGTCGTAGGAGATCCCGCGGTAGCTGTGTGTCACGATCGCCTGGCCGCCCGAGTCCTGGCGGAGTGATTTGTCGATGAACGCCATCGCCTTGGTCGAATCGGTCGAATCGGCGAGGACTGCGACGGCGGGCCCCGAGGATGCGGCTCCGTTCGTGCCGGACGGGGCGTCGACGAAAATGCCAACGCGCGAGCCGAGCCACGGCGCGACGTCCTGCGCGTAGCTGAAGCTGGTGCCGCGGGTGCTGCCGTAGCGATCGATCGCCTGCAGGAGATCGCCGAACGGGTTACCGAGACGGGTGATCTCGCGTGCCGCGGTTACCGCGCCGGTCCCGAGCGACCCGCTCGGGCGCACGACCGCCGAGAAGTAGGCAGCCGAGCCGGTTGGGACGATGCTCGCCGGATCGCTGCCCGAGGTCGCGCTCGAGCCGGCCGACCCGCACCCGCCGAGTGTGACCATGGTCACGAGCAGCACGACCAGCACCGCCGGTGCGCGGCTAACGCGATCTCTTGACATCCCCTACGTCTCCTTGGTAGCCCTACGTCGGTTCGCATGCTACCCGCGCCGGCCGGTGGTGCAAACCGCGTGAACCGGACGTGCTGGCACACTGGCCGGGCGATGGACCTCTCGATCCTGTTCGCGGGTACGGCCGCTTCGGTCCCCACCGCGCGGCGCGGGCTGCCGGCGCTACTGGTGCGCCGTGGAGGGGACAGGATCCTGTTCGACTGTGGCGAGGGCACGCAACGCCAGCTGATGCAGTCGGTCGGGCTGACCGAACTGACCGAGGTCTTCATCACCCACTTCCACGCCGACCATTGGCTTGGCCTACCCGGACTGCTGAAGACCTACGACCTCCGGGGTCGCGAGCGGCCGCTCGCCGTCCACGGTCCGCGCGGCCTGCGCGAGCTCGTTGGGCTGGCGTTGCGCGCGGCGGGACGCGTCAGCTACGAGCTCGACCTGATCGAGCTCGAGCCGGGCGACGTACTGGTCCGCGACGGCTACCGGATCGCGCCCGTCGCGGTTCGCCATCGCGGCCTCGCATTCGGATATGCACTGTTCGAGGACGAGCGACCGGGCGAGTTCGATCCGGCCGCGGCCATGCGGCTCGGGTTGACGCCGGGCCCTGAGTTCGGGCGCCTCCAACGCGGGGAGACGGTCGGCGGCGTCGCGCCCGACCAGGTGCTAGGGCCATCACGGCCAGGGCGGAAGGTCGTCATCTCAGGCGACACCGTGCCGTGCGAGTCACTGAGCGTCGCAGCACATCGAGCGGACCTCTTGATCCACGAAGCCACGTTCGCCGAGGAAGATCGCGACCGTGCTGCCGAGACGGGACACTCGAGTGCGGCGCAGGCGGCGGCACTCGCGCTCGAGGCGGAGGTTTCGGTCCTTGCGCTCACGCACCTCTCGAGCCGCCATCCGGCTGCCGTCCTGCGCGATGAGGCACGCGCGATATTCCCCGAGACGGTGCTGCCGCGGGACTTCGATCAGGTCGAGATCCCGCTTGCAGAGCGCGGACGCCCCGAGCTGGTGCGCTTCGCCGGCGCGGCAACGCCTGCATGACCGACCTCGACAGGATCGAGACGGCGCGGATGGTCGCCGAGCGCCTGAGACCGAGGGATCAGGATCAGCTCTCGGTGCTGCTGCGCGACCCGCGTGTGGCGGCGACGCTGTGGCCGGGTCACGGCGCGCCGACCGAGGCGCAGTTGCTTCACAGCCTCGCCGACAAGCTCGACCACTGGGAACGCTACGGCTTCGGTCTGTGGCTGCTGCGCGATCGTGCAACGGGCGCGGTGGTCGGCCGCGGTGGACTGCAGCACACCCGCGTCGGCGGGCAGCAGGAGATCGAGGCCGGGTGGGCGATCGCGCCCGACCGCTGGGGCCTGGGGCTGGCGACCGAGCTGGCGCACACCTGCACGCTTGTCGCGTTCGGCCAGCTCGAGCTCGAGCAGATCGTCGCGTTCGCGACGCCTACTAACCTGGCCTCGCGACGGGTGATGGAGAAGTCCGGCTTCGTGTATGAGCGCGACGTTACCCACGAAGGGCTCGCGCACGTGCTCTACCGAGCCGAGGCCGGCCGATGATTTTCTGAGCCGGCAGCGGTCCTTGGTGCAGATGGCCAAACCACGCAAGACGGTCGTGTGCGATATCGCAGACGTGGTTGACCCCGATCTGGACGTGATCGAGGCGCTTGCGCGACTGGCGCTCGTGCTGCGGCGCCGCGGTGTCGACCTGCGGGTCAGTCACGCCTCGGGCGAGCTGCGGGAGCTGCTGGCGTTCACCGGCCTGGACGACGCGCTAGGCGTCGAGCCGGGCCGGGAGGCGCTGGCCGTCGAGCCGGGCGGGGAGGCGCTGGCCGTCGAGCCGGGCGGGGAGGCGCTAGGCGTCGAGCCGGGCGGGGAGGCGCTAGGCGTCGAGCCGGGCGGGGAGTCCGAAGAGCGGGAACAGCGTCTCGGTGTCGAGGAAGAACGTGAACTCCCCGATGCTGCCGGCTGACACGTCGAGCACCTGGAGCGCCCATGCGTGGTAGCCACCGCCAGGGCTAGGCCGGTACTGAGCGAACGTCGGCGCGCCATTCGCGGACTTCGCGGGAAGCACCCGCGAGCCGCGACATGGGATTCCGGGTCCCGTCCAGAAGGCAAGGATGACTTCCCGGCCGCGCAGCCACATCTCATACGGCGGCATCGACTGGGTGGCGTCTTCCTGGATCAGCGACGTGAGCCCTTCCATGTCGTACCGCTCGAACGCATCCACGTAGCGGGCGAGGAGCTCGCGGTCGGCGTGGTCGAGCTCGGGGGCGCGATCGGTGGCTACCACGTCGCAGGCGGCGAGCGTCGACCGTGCGCGCTGGAGCGCGCTGTTGACTGAGGCGACGCTGGTGTCGAGCAGTTCGGCGACCTCCGTCGCCTGCCAGCGAAGTACCTCGCAGAGGATCAGCGCCGCGCGCTGGCGGGGCGGGAGGTGCTGCAGCGCGGCTACGAGCGCGAGCCGGATCGTGTCGCGGGCGACGGCCACCTCGGCAGGGTCGCCTTCCGGCACGACGAGGCCCTCGGGGATCGGCGCCACCCAGGTTGCCTCCGGGAGGATGTTCAGGTCCTCCACGTCGGGGCTCCACATCGGCCCGAAGTCCATCGGGCGGGCTCGACGCTCGCGGCCGGCGAGCATGTCGAGGCAGACATTCGTCGCAATGCGATAGAGCCAGGACCGCAAGGAAGCCCGGCCCTCGAAGCGGTGCATGCCGCGCCACGCGCGCAAAAGGGTCTCCTGGACCGCGTCCTCGGCCTCGAACGGCGAGGCGAGCATCCTGTAGCAGTAGCCGGTCAGCTCCGAACGGTGCCGCTCGAGGCGCTCCTCGCTGCCGTCGTTGGCGCTCCCGGCGATCAGCGACGCTTCCTGCACGGCGCTCATACTACGACCTCACGCCGTCGTACCGAAATGGCCGGTCTGATCAACATCGGGCCTTCCTTTCGCCGCTTGCCACTGGCATCTACCCCTCAGACTGGGCGGCCGCCGAAAACTCATCGGCGCTCGTCGAAGCGAACATGGCAGCTTGACGGCGCTCGGCGTCCTGGTTGATCCGAACCCTCGGCCGAAACGAACTGGAAGACACAGCCAGGCAGTTATTCCTGCGTTGACGGCCACGATCCCCGGACGACGGTCAAGAAGCTCACGCCGTGTTCCTCGCCTCAACATCTCCTCGGTCGGGGCCGGTCCGGCGTCGTTGCGCGGTCGACGACGCCGGACCCGGTGCTAGGCTGATCGACGTCGGTTCCTTTAACTCGGTCCTGCGAGGCCAGGAAGGGGCACGTTGCCAGAGCACACGGTCGTCCTCGACCACGATGACATGCGCCGCACGCTCGTGCGGATCGCCCATGAGATCGTTGAGAAGAACCCCGCCGGGGCGGTGGCGGTGGTCGGAATCCATCGCCGGGGCGCGGTGCTCGCCACTCGCCTGCACGCGCTCGTCGGCGAGTTGCTCGATGCCGCAGTGCCACTCGGCGACGTCGACATCTCCTTCTACCGCGACGACCTGTCGATCAGGCCGAGTGCACCGATCGTGCACGCGACGCACCTGGACTTCCCGATCGACGGACGCACGATCGTGATCGTCGACGACGTCCTCTACACCGGCCGGACGGTCCGCGCGGCCGTCGACGAGATCTTCGACTACGGGCGACCCGCCCGGATCCAGCTCGCAGTGCTCGTCGACCGTGGGCACCGCGAGCTGCCGATCCGTCCCGACTACGTGGGCAAGAACCTGCCCACCTCGCACGATCAGCGCGTGAACGTGAGGGTCGAGGAGGTCGACGGCCGCGACGAGGTGACGATCGGCCCCGCTGCCGAGCCGCGGAGGGCGGCCGCATGAGCGCCAGGCACCTGATCTCGATCGAGGATCTCGACCGGGCCGGAATCGAGCGGATCCTCGACCGCGCCGAGTCTTTTGCCGAGGTGTCAGGGAGAGAGATCAAGAAGGTTCCCGCCCTGCGCGGCCGGACGGTCGTGAACCTCTTCTACGAGGCATCGACGCGGACGAGCTCCTCATTCGAGCTCGCGGCAAAGCGACTCTCCGCCGACGTCGTCAGCGTTCGCTCCGCCGGATCGAGCGTCGACAAAGGAGAGTCGCTGAAGGACACGATCCAGACACTGTCGGCCTACGATCCGGCGGCGATCGTGATCCGCTCGCCCCACGTCGGCGCCGCCCGCCTCGTCGCCGGGTGGTGCGACGCAGCGGTGATCAACGCCGGCGACGGCAAGCACGAGCATCCGACCCAGGCCCTGCTCGACGTCTACACGCTGCGGCGAGCACTCGGCAGCCTCGACGGCGTGGCGATCTGGATCGTCGGCGACGTCCTGCACTCCCGCGTCGCGCGCTCGAACATCCTCGCGTTCAAGCGGATGGGCGCAGATGTCACGGTGACCGGCCCGCCGACGCTGATCCCGCGCGGAATCGAGTCTCTCGGATGCGCCGTGCAGCCGACGATCGAGCGCCTGGGCGAGGCGGACGTGGTCTACGTGCTGCGGATGCAGAACGAACGCATGCAAGAGTCGTTCATCCCGTCGCTGCGCGAGTACGCGGCGCGGTACCAGATCTCGACGGCTCGCCTGGCGCCCCGCCAGCTGCTGATGCACCCCGGCCCGGTCAACCGCGGCGTCGAGCTCTCCGGCGATGCGATCGACTCGCCGCAAGCGCTGATCGGCGAGCAGGTGAAGGCCGGAGTCGCCGTTCGGATGGCGGTGCTGTACGAGCTGCTGGTGGGGACGCCGGTGCTGGCGGCGGTGGCATGAGATCGGGTCTCTATCGCCGGCCGCTCGAGGCCGCCGAGCTCCTGATCCGGGGCGCCCACGTGCTCGACCCACGCAGTGACCTCGACGAGCCACACGACGTACTGATCCGCCGCGGAGTCATCGCCGAGCTCGGCGCGCCCGGGTCGCTGCCGGCGCCCGATGGGGCCGAGGTTCTCGACGGCTCCGGACGGCACCTGTTCCCTGGCCTCGTCGACCCCCACGTGCACCTGCGTACGCCGGGACAGGAATACAAGGAGAACCTCGAGACGGGAACCGCAGCCGCCGCGGCCGGCGGGTTCTGTGCCCTGATCGCGATGCCGAACACGGCGCCCGTGGTCGACGAAGCCGCGGTGCTCACCTCGCTCTGCGACACCGCGAAGCGCGAGGCGCGTGTCCCGGTCGGGTTCCTCGCATCGATCACGCGCGGGCTCCGCGGGGATGAGCTGACCGAGATGGCAGAGCTCCGTGACGCGGGCGCGCTCGGGTTCACCGACGATGGGAAGCCCGTCGCCTCGGCCGGGATGCTGCGCAAGGCGCTCCAGTACCAGCGGCTGTGCGGGGGTGTGATCGCCCTGCACGAGGAGGATCCAGCGCTGTCGGCCAACGGCGTGATGCACGAGGGGACGGTGTCGGCGAGGCTCGGACTGGCTGGAATCCCGTCGATCTCGGAGTCGACGATGGTCGCCCGCGACGCGGCGATCGCGCGCTACGAGGACGCGCGCGTGCACTTCCAGCACCTGAGCTGCGTCGAGTCGGTGGCCGCGCTCGCCGCCGCCAAGCAGGCCGGGGCTCGCGTCACCGGCGAGGCCTGCCCGCATCATCTGACGCTCACCCACGACGTCGTGGGCACACTCGACAGTCGCTTCAAGATGAACCCCCCGCTTCGCGGCGAGGAGGATCGGCGCGCGCTGGTCGAGGCTCTGAGAAGTGGCGTGATCGACTGCGTGGCGACCGACCATGCACCCCACGCGCGCCACGAGAAGGAGGTTCCGTTCGAGCAGGCCCCGATGGGAACGACCGGGCTCGAGACGGCATTCGCCGCTCTCTACACCGAGCTGGTGCTCGCAGGCGAGCTCGAGCTCGGGGTCCTGATCGAGCGGATGACGGCCGGCGTCGCGCTGTACGACCTGCCGGTGCCGCGGATCGCTCCCGGTGAGCCGGCGAATCTCTGCATGGTCGACCTCGACGCCCGCTGGGAGGTCGGCGCGAACGGCTACGCGAGCCGCTCCGACAACTGCTGCTTCCACGGCCGCACGCTGCACGGCCGCGTGGTCCTGACGATCGCCGATGGTGGAGTCGCCTTCCGGGCTCGGATGCTCGCCGAGGCGGGGGCGATCATCTAGTGAGCCTCGAGGCGACGGCTTACGTCCTGTTGGAGGACGGGACGCGACTGGACGGGCTTGCTTGCGGTGCCGGCGGGCACGCCGTTGGAGAGATCGTCTTCACGACCTCGATGTCGGGCTACCAGGAGGCGATGAGTGATCCGAGCTACGCCGGGCAGCTGCTGACGTTCACCTATCCCCATATCGGCAATTACGGGGTCTCGGGCGAGGCGATGGAATCCGATGGCATCCACGCCCGCGCCGCGATCATCCGCGAGGCTGTCAACCGCGAGGACGCGCCCGGCGCCGAGGGCGGGTTCCTCGATTGGTTGATCGACTGCGGCATTCCCGCGATCACCGACCTCGATACGCGCGCGCTGGTGCGCCACCTCCGTGACGCGGGCGCGATGCGGGGAGGGGTCTTTCCGGCGGCGATCGCGGAGTCGCAGGCGCGGGCCTTGATCGAAGCCGAGCCGCCGATGGCTGGTCGCGACCTGGCGCGGGAGGTCACGCCAGCCCAGCGCACCGTCCTGCACGCGACCGGAGGTTGGCCGCCAGGCCAACCTCCAAGCGATCGCGTAGCGATTGCCATGATCGACACCGGCGTCAAGCTTTCGATCATCCGTAACCTGCGTGCCAGGGGCGCCACCGTCGAGCTGTACCCGTGCACCAGCAGCGCCGCGGAGATCCTTGCCGGCGGCCCCGACGCGGTCTTCCTCGCCAACGGCCCCGGTGACCCCGGCGCCCTCGACTACGTGGTAGAGACCCTCCGCGAGCTGATCGGCCGGCTCCCGGTGTACGGCATCTGCCTTGGTCACCAGCTCCTTTGCCGGGCCGTCGGACTCGAGACCTACAAGCTCCGGTTCGGCCATCACGGGGCCAATCACCCGGTCAAGGATCTGACCACCGGCCGAGTCGAGATCACGAGCCAGAATCACGGTTTCGCCGTGCTCGGTCCCGATGGCGCGAGGACGATCGAGAACGACGAGCCGGTCCGCTGGGAGACCGACTTCGGCGCGGCCGAGCTGACCCACATCAATCTCTACGACCGCACCGTCGAGGGCCTCGCGCTGCGGGACGTCGCCGGGGCAACTGTTCAGTACCACCCGGAGGCGGGTCCGGGTCCCCACGACGCGGTGCACCTGTTCGACCGCTTCGTCGACGAGATTGCGCGATCGGCTGGCGCCGATCGCGTCGGAGAATCGCCCAGGGGGCGATTCTCCCGCCGAGGCGCGGACTGACCATGCCGAGGCGCGATGACCTTCACAAGATCCTCCTGATCGGCTCCGGGCCGATCGTCATCGGGCAGGCGGCGGAGTTCGACTATTCGGGCACCCAGGCGTGCAAGGTGCTGCGCGAGGAGGGGTACGAGGTCGTGCTCGTGAACTCGAACCCCGCGACGATCATGACCGACCCGGACGTCGCGACTACCACCTACATCGAGCCTCTACTCCCCGGACCGCTTGCGCAGGTGATCGCGCGCGAGCGCCCCGACGCGCTGCTCCCGACCCTGGGCGGCCAGACGGCGCTCAACCTGGCCAAGGCCCTGCACGAGGACGGCACGCTCGCCCGCTACGGCGTCGAGGTGATCGGCGCCGACTACGACGCGATCGATCGCGCCGAGGATCGCGAGCGCTTCCGCGACACGATGACGGCGGCCGGGCTCAGGGTCCCGGTCAGCGCGATCGCCCACAGCGTCGCCGACGCGCACGCCGCGGTCGGCTTGATCGGGCTGCCGTTCATCGTCCGCCCGGCGTTCACGCTCGGCGGGTCTGGCGGCGGGGTGGTGCGCGACGAAGCAGAGCTCGAGGTCGTCGTCTCCCGCGGCCTCGCGGCGTCGCCGATCGGCCAGGTGCTGCTCGAGGAGTCGGTCCTCGGCTGGGGGGAGTTCGAGCTCGAGGTGATGCGCGACAACACAGACAACGTCGTGATCGTGTGCTCGATCGAGAACCTCGACCCGATGGGCGTCCACACGGGCGACAGCGTCTGCGTGGCGCCCCAGCAGACGCTGACCGATAAGCAGTACCAGCTCCTCCGCGACCAGGCGATCGCCGTGATCCGCGCGGTCGGGGTGGAGACCGGCGGGTCGAACGTGCAGTTCGCCGTCAACCGTGAGACAGACGAGATCGTCGTGATCGAGATGAACCCGAGGGTGTCGCGCTCGAGCGCGCTCGCGAGCAAGGCAACGGGGTTCCCGATCGCCAAGATCGCCGCCCGCCTCGCCGTCGGGTACACGCTCCAGGAGATCCCCAACGACATCACGCGCGCGACGCCGGCGAGCTTCGAGCCGGCGATCGACTACTGCGTCGTCAAGTGGCCGCGGTTCGCGTTCGAGAAGTTCCCGGGGGCCGAGGAGGGACTTACCACGCACATGAAGTCGGTCGGCGAGGTAATGGCGATCGGCCGCACGTTCAAGCAGGCCTTCGCGAAGGCGCTGCGCTCACGCGAGCTCGACCTGATGCCGCGACCGCCGGCGGACGACCAGGAGCTGCTGGCCGAGCTCGAACGCCCCGGGCCTGAGCGGTTCGATTTCCTGCTCGAGGCCTTCCGCCGTGGTGCGGGCGTCGAGGAAATCCACCGCCGGACGAGCATCGACCCGTGGTTCCTCCGCGAGCTCAGCGAGCTGGCAGCGGATCCCGAGGCGCCGTTCGCCGGCGAGCGCACGTTTCGCTCGGTCGACACCTGCGCGGCCGAGTTCGCGGCGGAGACGCCGTACTACTACTCCGGCTGGGAGCGCGCTGGACCCACCAGTGCGCACGAGGTGCGGCGCGGCGATCGGCCTAGCGTCGTGATCCTCGGCTCCGGTCCGAACCGGATCGGCCAGGGGATCGAGTTCGACTACTGCTGCGTGCACGCCGCCCAGACCGTGCGCGAGCAGGGACGTGACGCGGTGATGATCAACTGCAACCCGGAGACCGTCTCGACCGACTACGACACCTCCGACCGCCTGTACTTCGAGCCGCTCACGCTCGAGGACGTGATCGCGGTGTGCGAGGTGGAGCAGCCGCTTGAAGGACTGGTGGTGCAGTTCGGCGGACAGACGCCGCTGAAGCTCGCCGCCGGCCTCGCCGCGGCCGGGATCCCGATCCTCGGCACGAGCGTCGACGCGATCGACCTCGCCGAGGACCGGTCGCGGTTTGGGGCGCTGCTCGACAAGCTTGGCTATCTGGCCCCGCCGTACGCGACCGCGCATTCGCCAGTCGAGGCGCTCGAGCGGGCACCCGGCGTCGGCTTCCCGCTGCTGGTTCGCCCGAGCTACGTGCTCGGCGGACGGGCGATGGAGATCGTCTACGACTCAGACGGCCTGCGCGGCTACCTTGACCGGGTCGGGGTGCCGGCCCGCAGCGCGATCTATCTAGACCGCTTCCTCGAGGACTCGATCGAGCTCGACGTCGATGCGCTGTGCGACGGCGAGGACGTCTGGATCGCGGGGATCATGCAGCACGTCGAGGAGGCCGGGATCCACTCCGGCGACTCGGCCTGTGTGCTGCCTCCCCACGCCCTCGGACCCGACATGCTCCGCCTCGTCGCCGAGCAAACGACGGGGATCGCTCGCGCCCTCCGCGTCGTCGGGCTATTGAACGTGCAGTTCGCGATCCACCGCGAGGGGCTGTACGTGATTGAAGCGAACCCCCGGGCCTCTCGGACGGTGCCGTTCGTGTCGAAGGCGATCGGGCTGCCGGTGGCCAAGCTCGCGTGCCGGATCATGCTCGGCGAAACGCTCGCCGAGCTCGACCTCCCGGTGAACACGAACAACGGTCATGTGTGCGTCAAGGAGGCGGTGCTTCCGTTCGACCGCTTCGCCGGCGCCGACTCGCTGCTCGGCCCTGAGATGCGCTCGACGGGTGAGGTGATGGGGATCGCGCGCGACTTCCCGACCGCGTTCGCGAAAGCCCAGGCCGCCGCCGGGTCAAAGCTCCCGGGTGGCGGCACGGTGTTCATCACCGTCGCCGACGGCGACAAGCCCGCCGCCACCGGCGTCGCGATGACGCTGCACGACCTCGGCTTCGAGATCATCGCCACCCGCGGAACCGCGGAGGCGATCCGCAGAATGGGGATACCGGTGGAGACGATCAACAAGATCGGCGAGGGCTCGCCGCACGTCGTCGACTGGATCGAGCGTGGTGGCGTCGACCTCGTGATCAACACGCCCGTGGGAACGGGGGCGCGCACCGACGGCTACGAGATCCGCGCCGCCGCGATCGCGCGCCGCATCCCGTGCATCACAACGATGGCCGGCGGGATGGCGGCCGCGCGAGCGATCGGCGCGGCCCGGGGAGGCGAGCCCGAGGTGCTCTCGCTGCAGGAGATCCACGCCCGGGCGAGCGGCATCCGGTGAGCGCCCCCGACCGCGTGCTCGCCCCGTTCGGCCGCCGCGCCGCGCGCATGCTCGAGCGTCGCGTGTACGGTGCGTACGTGGTGCTGCGCTGCGCCGATCCCGACGGCCCGCGCCCACGCGCGGGTCAGTTCTACATGCTCGCGGCGGCCGGCTGGGGTGGGGGGGACGGCGAGCGTCCGTTCCTCCCGCGGGCGTTCAGCGTGCTCCGCGCCGGCGCGGGAAATGCGCTCGAGTTCCTGCTCGAGGATGTCGGGCCGGGTACTCACCGGCTGTGCGCGCTCGAGCCCGGTGAGGACCTGTTGCTCGTAGGCCCGCTCGGGCTCGGGTTCGGGCCGCCCGCCGACGGCCGCCGGCCGCTGCTCGTGGGCGGTGGCGTGGGGATCGCTCCGCTCGCGATCTGCCAGGACGAGCTCGGTGGTGCGTCGGCGCTGCTCGGCTTCCGCGACGCGGCCCGCGCCGAGGGCGCACGGCTGCTCGCCGACGCTCACGTGGCGACCGACGACGGCAGCGTCGGGCAGCGCGGGCTCGTCACCGATCTGCTGCGCGAGCAGCTCGACGATGACGCTCACGCGGCCGTCTACGCATGCGGCCCGCCGGCGATGCTCGAGTCTGTCCGTGTCCTCTGCCACGAGCGCGGGGCGCCGGCGCAGCTGGCGCTCGAGTCGGGGATGGCATGCGGATTCGGAGCATGCTTCGGGTGCGTCGTGCCGACGCGGCGCGGGTATGTGCGCCTCTGCGTCGATGGTCCGGTGCTGGACGCGGCGGAGCTGGAGACGGCGCTGGTCACCGGAGCACTTGTGCATTGACCGCGATGTCGACCGAGCTCTGCGGGATCGAGCTCGCCAAGCCGATCATCAACGCGTCAGGGACGTTCGACGCGATCGCCGCTCGACGCGTGTTCGGGGAGGCACTGACCAGCCGTTTTCCTTTTGCCGCGTTCGTGTCCAAGACGGTGACGCTCGCGCCGCGCGAAGGCAACCCGCCGCCGCGGCTGTGGGAGACCCCGGGCGGGTTGATCAACTCGATCGGCCTCCCGAACAAGGGCCTGCGGCGATACCTCGCCGAGGACCTCCCCGAGCTCGCCGCGCTGCCGGTTCCGCTGATCGTCAACGTGATGGGCTTCACCCGTGAGGAGGTGGCCGAGCTCGTCAGCGCGTTCTCGGAGCGCGACGAGGTGGCTGCGCTCGAGCTGAACGTCTCCTGCCCGAACGTCGAGACCGGGCTGGTGATGGGAGCCGACCCGGGCGAGGTCGCCGCGCTGCTGCATCACGTGCGCCCGCTGACCGAGAAGCCGCTGATCGTCAAGCTCACGCCCAACGCCACCGACGTCGTGGCGGTGGCCAGAGCGGCGCAGCACGGCGGCGCGAACGCCGTGTCGCTGATCAACACGATTCGCGGAATGGCGCTCGACCCGCGCACCGGCCGGCCGTGGCTCGGCGGCACCACCGGCGGGTTGTCGGGACCGGCGATCCGCGCGGTCGCGCTGGGACAGGTCCACTCGGTTGCCGGAGGCGTTGATATCCCGATCGTCGCGATGGGCGGCGTGCAGCGCGGGCGCGACGCGCTCGATCTGATCCTGGCCGGCGCGACGGTGGTCGCAGTGGGCACCGAGAGCTTCCGGGATCCGGCCGCAGGGGCGCGGATCTCGGAGGAGCTAGCGGCCCTCGCTGCAAAGAGCGGCCTTTCCCGCGACGGGACTTCGCTTAATTGCTAACAACCTATAAAACACCCTGCAAAGCCACTGGATTCCCGTAACCAGGCTCGATATGACTCGACCTCAGCCTGAGGTCGAGTCGAATGTTGAGGACCCCCCTTGAACGCCCGCTCCCAAGATGTAGACTCGCCGCCCATGCCGGTGAGCGAATCTCCCACTAAGCACATCGCGGCACCGGAACGCTCTTTGATGCAGCGGATGATCGCACTCGAGCGCGCCAACGAGGTTCGCACCCGGCGCGCGAAGCTGAAGCGCGATCTCAAAGCCGGGCGCCAGCCGATCCATGAGCTCTTGCTCGACCCGCCCGAGTACCTCGAGACCGCGAAGGTGTTCGACCTCCTCCTCGCCGTCCCGAAGTACGGGCGCGTGAAGGTGAACAAGATTCTCACGCAATGCCGGATCTCGCCGAGCAAGACGATTGGCGGGCTCTCCCAGCGCCAGCGCGCTGAGCTGATCGAGCTGATGCGGCGCTAACGCGCGGGTGAGCAGCGCCAGGGTCTTCGTGATCACCGGTCCTTCCGGAGTTGGGAAGGGCACGCTGATCAGGGGCCTCTTGGAGCGCGTGCCGGAGCTCGAGCTGTCGGTGTCGGCGACGACGCGCGCGCCCCGCCCGGGCGAGCGCTCGGCAGTCGACTATCACTTCCTGACCCCGGACGAGTTCGAGCGGCGAGCCGCCGCCGGCGGCTTCGTCGAGTCCGCCGCCTACTCGGGCAACCACTACGGCACGCTGCGCTCGGAGCTCGAGCGGCGACTCGAGGCCGGCGTGCCGGTGGTGCTCGAGATCGAGGTCCAGGGCGCCCGGCAGGTGCGCGAGGAGCTGCCCGACGCGGTCGCCGTATTCATCTCGCCGCCGTCCCGCGAGGCGCTACGCGCCCGGCTCGTCGGCCGCGGCACCGATGCCCCCGAGCAAGTCGACGAGCGCCTGCGCACGGCCGACCACGAGCTCGAGGCGCAGCCCGAGTTCGGGCACGTCGTTGTCAACGACCGGCTCGAGGACGCGACCGACGAGCTGGTCGCGATCGTGCGGGGGGCGCTTGAGCGCTAAGTCCGGGTGGTCGTGGTCGGAATCCATGAATAGTTCATGAAAACCGACCACGACCCCGAGCGGCGCATCCGGGCGCACGCGTGTGCCGCTAGGGGCTTCTCAGCACCGGCTGGTAGGCGCTCGGCGGCACGTTGCCGCTCGCCGATGCCGGTGACGAGCTTCGATCCTGGAGCTGCACCTGGATCGTGCGACCGTCCGCGGCGGTGCCGACGCCCACGACAATCGCGCAGCCCTCGTCGTAGTAGCGCTGGCGACCGAGCATCGCCTGTGTGCCCGCCTGCTCCGCGGTCGAGGCGAACTCGATCGGCGAGTGAGCCGCGGCGAGCGCTCGCCGGACGTAGCGCTGAATCGAGGCGAGGGTGTAGCAGCGCCGCCCCGAGGCGACGATGAGCCGGTAGCCGACCGTGCCGGTCACCGAGTCCATCGACCGCGCGGCACCGTTGTTGATCATGACTATGTCGTGCTGGTTGTCGAGCGACGCCGCCGGGTCCGAGGCTGAGCTGCCCGTGGCCGGGAACTGGCCGCACGGACCGGTCGAGGACCGAGCCGGGCTGAGCTGAAGGGCGGCGCGCCAGCCCGGGAAACCGAGCCGCGCGAGCGTCGCGTCCACCTCCCGGGCGAGCGTCGCGGGCGCGATGCAGTTCTGTGCCCGGTACAGACGGGCGAGCGCGAAGATCAGCCGGTGAACGTGCGCATCGGCCGCCGCGTAGGTGGCCGGCAGCACCCTAATACCGAGGCGCCCGCACTGCCCCGGCCTTCCGCTCGCCTCGTAGACGACGACGCCGTAGCGTGCGCTGTCGCACGCCACCAGCCTACCCGCGGGCCGGCGCATGACCGGACTGCAAGCTTGTTGCGGCGTCCGCCCATTGGCTTCGATGTCATAGCTGAAGACCTTCGCGTTCGCGTTGCTGGTACCGGAGATGCACGAGATACGGCCGGCGGCGAGGTTGGTCGAGCTCCGCAGGGTCTCGGCGGCGGCGATTCCCCCAAGGACGAGAACGGCGAGCGCCACCACGAGCCATCCGCGCCGGCCGGGAAGGCGGCGCCGTGGTGCGGGGGCGTGCGCGGTGGCCATCTCGAGCGCGTCGCCGAGCTGGTTGACGAACGGGATCTGGCTCATGGCTTCGCCTCCATCAGGTTGCTGAGGTGGGCCAGGCCTCGGTGTACGCGGGTTCGAGCCGCCGCTTCGCTGCATCTGAGCCGCGCCGCGATCTCGCCGTAGCCGAGCTCGGAGATCACCCGCAGCTCCACGGCGTCGCGCTCGCCTGCCGACATCTGCTCCATCGCCGCGGCGAGCGTCTGGCGATGCTCGTCCTGGTCGATCATCGCCTCGATCCTCTGGACGGACTCCTGATCCAGCACGGGGACCATGACGCCGAGCTTGCGGATCGCGCGCTTCTCCACCTGCCGGTGGCGAAAGAAGTGCGACAGCTCCTTGGAGGCGATGCCGTACAACCAGGCGCCACCGGGCCGGCCCAGGTCCCGGAACCGCCGCCGCCGCTCGAAAGCGACAGCGAACGTCTCGGCGAGCAGGTCGGCGGCGACGTCTGGGTCGAGCACCCTCCGGTAGAAGTACGCCAGCAGCTCCTCCGCCCAGCGGTCGTACAGCTCGCGGAACGCCCGCGGGTCCTGGCGCGAGGCCAGTAGCAGTTCTGCATCGGATCTCAAGCGGTTCTCCAGCCGTCGCGGGATCGTCTCACCCCTATTACGCCGCGGCGGCGGCGGCTTGTTACATAACCGGCGCCCGGCGCGTGAGCTCAGTCGAACGGATCGACCGGCTCGATGCCGTCGAAGCGGCGGAAGTCGCGGTCGCGCGTGTAGATGACGCGCACGCCGTGCTGGCGCATCAGGGCGGCGATGTGGGCGTCGGTGACGAGCTTGCCGCGCGCTTGGTCGCCGCCGGTGCTGCGATAGATCTCCCAGAAGCCGTCAGCTTCGCCGGGGGTTCGAACATGCGGACGGCTGAGGATCGCGCCCACGTTGTCCATGATCTCGATTGCGCTGCGAGGCACCGGGACGACCGTTGGACTGGTGGCGACCCTGAGATAGCCCATGATCACCGGCCAGAACAGAAACAGCAATTCGGGGCCGCGAACGAGCTCCGTGATCAGAGCCTGGGCGCGCTCCTGCTCCGGCGCCGACCTGTTGGACGCGTATACGAGCACGTTGACGTCGAGCGCTGCGCTCACGGTCGACGGTCGTACCAGCCGTCCTCCTCGTCGAGGATCCGCTGGACCGCCTCCTTGTCCTCGAGGTCGACAAGCGGCTTACCCATGTCCCAGCTGTCCCACACAAACGGCTCCGGCGCAGGCGCCCCGTTCTGCTTCGTACGGGCCATGATGCGCGACGCTATCAACGCAAACATCAGATGCGCTAGGGCTCGTCGTGGGCCCCTCGCGTCCAGATCACCGCTCGGCTACCCTTGTGTGACCTCCCAACACGAAGGGCGCTGAACCACTTGATCTCTCCCCGCATCGACAAGCTGATCGAGCACGCAGACTCCGACTACGCGAGCGTGATCATCGCCGCTAAGCGTGCGCGCCAGATCAACTCGTACTACCACAACCTCGGCGAGGGCACGTTCGACGAGTTTCCGCCGCCGATGGTCGATACGCGCTCGAAGAACTACCTCACGATCGCCCTCGAGGAAGTGGCTCAGGGCAAGCTGAAGTACCACTACCGCTAGGACGTTGTCAGTGTCCCGTGTGCTCCTCGGAGTGAGCGGCGGGATCGCGGCATATAAGACGCTCGAGACGGTCCGGCTCGCCGTCAAGGCAGGGCATTCGGTGCGCGTGATCCAAACGGATGCAAGCACGCGCTTCGTCGGTACGGCTTCGTTTCAGGCGATCACCGGCGCGCCGGTGCTGACCAGCGAGTTCGAGCCCGATCCGGCTCGGGGAGCGTTTCCCGGTGAGCCGGTTCCCGACCGGGCGCCGATCAGCCATCTGGCGCTGGTCGAGCGGGCCGACGTCTACCTGATCGCTCCTGCGACGGCGAACACGATCGCCAAGCTCGCGCACGGTCAGGGCGACAACCTCCTGACCACAGCCGCGCTCGCGGCGGCCTGCCCGGTCGCTGTGGCGCCGGCGATGAACAGCCGCATGTACGAGCACCCGGCCACCCAGTCCAACCTCCGCCTGCTCGCCGAGCGCGGGGTCACCGTGATCCCGCCCGGCGAAGGCGACCTCGGATCGCACGGTGAGTATGGCGTCGGGCGGCTCCCCGAGCCCGCGGAGCTGCTCGCCGCCTGCGAAGCGCTCCTTGCGCGCGAGGCCGCCCCGCGTCCGCTGTCGGGCTTGCGGGTGCTCGTCACCGCGGGCGGGACCCGCGAGCCGATCGACAGTGTCCGCTACATCGGCAACCGCTCGTCCGGCAGGATGGGGCTCGCGCTCGCGCGCGAGGCCGCCAACCGCGGAGCCTACGTGACGATGATCGCGGCCAATGTGTCGCTCGCTCCGCCACCCGCGGTGCGGGTGCTCGAGGTGCAGACCGCGGCCGAGCTCGGCGACGCCTGCGCCGGCGAGTTTCCCGCCTGCGACGTCCTGCTGATGGCCGCAGCCGTCGCGGACTTCCGGCCGTCGGCGCCGGTAGCCCACAAGCTGAAGAAGAACCTTGGTCCGATGCCGGTGATCGAGCTCGAGCCGACCGCGGACGTCCTCAGCGCGCTCGCGGCGGCGCGGCGGCCGAACCAGGTCGTGGTCGGATTCGCTGCCGAGCATGGCGAGGCGGCGCTCGCGCTCGACTACGCGCGCGCAAAACGCCGGCGCAAGGGCCTCGACGCGATCGTCGTGAATGACATCTCCCGCTCGGACATCGGCTTCGACGTGGCCGAGAACGAGGTTACAATCATCAGCGCCGGGGGGGAACGACTGGTGCCGCGCACGAGCAAAGCGGGCGTAGCGGCGGCCGTGTTGGACGAGGTGCAGCGGTTGCAGGCGACGGCCGCGCAGTCCGCGAATTCACGGGAGAGAGCAAATGGAGCCGTTGGAGCTACCGCCGGTCGCGCCACAGGAGCGTGAGGCCGCGGCGGCCGTCGTCGGCCGCATCGCGGAGAACATCGAGCGCGCGGTCCACGTGCGCGAGGAGGTTCTCAGCCATCTCCTGGTCGCGCTCCTGGCCGAGGGCCACGCACTGATCGAGGACTACCCGGGAGTCGGTAAGACGGCGCTCGCTCGATCGCTCGCTCGCTCGATCGACTGCCAGTTCGCGCGCATCCAGTGCACCTCCGATCTGCTGCCCGCCGACGTCGTCGGAGTCAACGTCTACAACCAACGCGAGCAGCGGTTCGAGTTCCGGCCAGGACCCGTGTTCGCGAACGTCGTGCTTGTGGATGAGATCAATCGTGCCTCGCCGAAGACGCAATCGGGCCTGCTCGAGTGCATGCAGGAGCGACGGGTCACGGTCGATGTCCACACGCACGAGCTGGCGCGGCCGTTCGTCGTGCTTGCGACCCAGAACCCGATCGAGTACGAGGGCACCTACCCGCTTCCGGAGGCGCAGGTGGACCGTTTCATGGTCCGGGTGTCGCTCGGCTATCCGGAACCCGAGGCGGAGATCGGCATGCTCGCCGATCACGAGGCCGGTGACCGCGTGCTCACGCTCGAGCCGGTCGTGACAGCGGCCGAGGTGCTCGCCGCTCAGCAGGCGAGCACGCGGGTGCTTGCTACCAAGCCGCTGCGCGACTACGTGGTGGCGCTGCTCTGGCGCACTCGCGATGATCCGCGCGTCGACCTGGGCGCGAGTCCACGCGCAGGGCTGATGCTGCTGCGCGCGGCGAAGGCGCGGGCGATGATGCGCGGCGCCGATCACGCCCTTCCCGACGATGTGCAGGCGCTCGCTGCCCCGGTGCTCGCCCACCGCCTGGTGCTCGCGCCGGAGGCGGCCGGAGCGACCGCGGAGGAAGTCATCGCCGACGCGGTGGCGGCGGTGAACGCGAGGTGACGGGGCGGGTTCGCCGGGCGCCATGAGGCGGGCACGCAGCATCGTCGCCGCGGGCGCGGCGCTGATCGTGGTGGCGCGCCTGTTCGACGCCGTTCCCCTCTACGTACCGGGAGTTGCCTTCCTGCTGATCGGCGTCGTGGCTCCTGTCTGGATCCGGCTCGCCGCGCGCGGCGCGAGCGTACAACGCAGGCTGAACGTCCGGCGGATCGTCGAGGACGAGCCGTTCGAGTTCGAGCTCCAGGTGCGGTGCGGGCGCACCCCCGCCCTCGCGGGCGCCATCCTCGAGCCGCTCGTCGCGGAGCCGATCCCGCTCGGTCCTCGCTTACGCACCGGGACCCGGCGGCTGACGGCGAGCTTCGACCGGCGGGGCCTGCGGCGGCTCGGGCCGCCCGCGCTGGTGATCCGTGACCCGTTTGACGTCTGCCGGCGTGTGTGCCCCGGCACCGGCCCGCCGCAGGAGCTGCTGGTGCTGCCGCGGACCGAGCCGATCCGCTTCCCCGCGGCCCTGGGAACGGGCGTGAGAACCGCCTCGGCGAGCTTCCGTCGCGCCGACGCGCGCGAGCCCGCGAGCCTGGCGGAGGTCGAGATCGACGGGCTGCGTCCCTATCGTGAGGGCGCCTCCGCATCGCGGATCCACTGGGCGGCGCTCGCCCGCGGCGCCGGGTTGCTCGAACGGCGCCTCCGCGCCGAGAGCGACGCCCGCCCGCTGATCGTGCTCGACGCCCGCGGCGCAGCACAGCCGGAGGACCTCGACGCGGCCGTCCGTGCGGCCGCCTCGATCGCGCTCGACCTCGCTGGGCACGGCGGCTGCGCGCTACTGCTTCCGGGCGAGCGGCGGGCGACGCCGCTCGACGGCGGCGCTGGTCCATGGGCTGCGGCGCATGCCCGGCTCGCCCTGATCGAGGACGCTCCCGGTATGCCGGCCCCCTTCCTTTCTGGCGTCGGGGTCCGCCGGGGTCCGACGTTCTATATCGCCGCGCGGCCGTTGCAGCGGCTGCCCGCAACGGCCGACGGCGTCGCGCGGGCGGCCCGTGTGCTGATCGTGCCGGGCCGTCTCGCGGGACGGGTCGCGAGCTTCGAGGTCGCCGGATGCAGCGGCTATGAGCTTGGCCCGCGTCTAGGCGCGCGGCCGGGCACGCGCGCGGGCGCGCGCAAGGCACCGAGGCCGGCCGCGGTATGAGCGCGGTAACGGCGCCGCGCCGGACACGCCTCGAGCCGCGGCGGGCGCGGGCGTACGCGACGCTCGCGCCGCCGCCGGCGAGGCCGGGCGTGAGAGTGCTGACGTTTGCCGCGCTGGGGCTCTACGGCTCATTGCGGTGGGCAACTCTTGTCGCTCCCGCGGCGACCGGGCGGATGCTCCTCCTGCTCGGGTTCGCGGTCGCTGCCGGTGGCGTCCTCAGCAAGCGCGCGCAGCTGGGCGGCCGATCTCGGCTGCTCGCGGTGGCAGGCGTGCTCGCGCTGATCGTGGTTTCGCTGCCGGTCTGCGGCGTGCCCCTCACGTACGTCGTCCACCTTCACATCCGCGCGATCGTGGACGGGGTCGGCCTCGGGCTGACCGCGCTTCCGCGCGTGATCGTGCCCTATGCCGGCCTCAACGGATGGGCCCGAACGGTGATCCTGCTCGGCGGCGGGTTGCTCCTGCTCGACGCGGGCGTCCTGCTCGCGTTCGTTCCGCACTCGCTCGGTGACGCCCGACGGGCGGGCGCGGCACTGCCGCTGATCGCGCTCGCGGTCGTCCCCTCGGCGCTCGAGGCCGCCGATGCCGAATATCTCCAGGGGCTACTGCTGTTCGTGCTCGTCGCCGCGTTCGTCTGGGGCGAGCGGCTCGGTCGCCGCGAATTGCTGCCGGCGCTCGCGGTCGCCGGTCTGGCGGGCGTGGGGGGTGTGCTCGCCGCCCCTCGGCTCGACATCCACCATCCGCTGCTCAACTACCAGTCGATTGCCAACACGCTCGGCCCGTCGGGCGTTGAGACGTTCCAGTGGTATCAGGCGTACGGCCCGTACAACTGGCCGACCGACGGGCAGGAGGTGCTCAGCATCGGTGCGGCCCACTCGGAGCTCTGGAAGACCGAGAACCTGGACGACTTCGACGGGCGCGGCTGGGTCGAGGCGCAGCCGAGCCTGAGCTCCCTCGGCCCGGGGCCGCCAGCGGCGCCGGCTCCGTCGCTCCTCGCCACGGCGACTTGGACGCAGACGCTGCACATCATCATCGGAAACATGTACACGAACGAGGTCGTGGCGAGCGGCACCGCGCAGACTCCCACCGACGTCCCCGGCGGAGTGTCTCCCGGCTTGAGCCCCGGGACCTGGACGGCCAATCGCCAGCTCGGGCCCGGCGACGCCTACGCCGTCAAGGTCTACTCGCCGAATCCAGCACCCGGCCAGCTCGAGACCGCCGGTATGGCCTATCCCGCGGTGCTCGCGTACTACCGGCAGATCTTCCTGCCGGCGTTAGGGGCCCACTCGACCTCCGGCACGATCGTCTTCCCGGAGTTCGGCTCGCTCGCATCGGCGGGGAGCGGCGCTCGCTACGTCGCATCCACGATGGCAACCACTCCGTACGCCGCCGCGTACCGCCTCGCGAAGCGGCTGGCCGCGGGCACGACGACCCCGTACGGTTTCGTCGCACGCGTCCAGAGCTACCTGCGACGCAACTACACCTACAACACCCAGGCTCCGATCAGCGCCGATCCGATCGAGACCTTCCTGTTCAAGCAGAAGTACGGCTACTGCCAGCAGTTCGCCGGTGCGATGGCGCTGCTGCTGCGGATGGGGGGAATCCCGGCGCGCGTCGCCGTCGGGTTCGAGCCGGGATCGTTCGCCCCGGCGACAGGCCAATTCGATGTGCACGACACCGACGCCCATGCGTGGGTAGAGGCCTGGTTCCCCGGCTACAGCTGGGTTGCGTTCAACCCGACTCCGTCGGCTGACAGCGCCACGCCGCGGACGTCGCTCGCCGGCGCCGCCGCGCTGCGGGCGCGGGCCGCCGCCGCGGCCAGGGATCGCGTGAGCGCGCCGGCCGCCGGCTCGGGTCGGCGCCACCACGGCGGCTCCGGGCTCCCGGTCGCGCTGGTCGCACTGGTCATCATGTTGCTCGGGCTCGGCGGCGGCGCAGTCGCGTTGCGGCGGCGCAGTCGCAGGCGGGAGGCCCCGACCAGCGACGAGCTGCTCGCCGAGCTCGAGGTCGCGCTTCGGCGGAGCAGCTTTGAGCTCACCCCGGCGACGACGCTATCTGACCTCGAGCGCCGATTCCGGCGCTCGACAGATGCCGCGGGGTACGTGCGGGCCGTCGCTCGGGCTCGCTACGGCGACGGCGCGCAGCCTCCGACGCCGGAGCAGCGGCGCGCGCTCCGGGCGCAGCTCGCGATCGGGCGCGGCACGTTCGGGCGGGTGCGGGCGATCTGGGCGCTGCCGCCGCGGATATAGCGATTAAAATTACGCGGTGATGGACGACGTGTACGAACTGTTCCGCCGCGGCACCACGCTCCTGGAGCAGGGTCACCACCACCAGGCCACGGTGCCGCTCGAGCGAGCGCGTGATCTCGCGCCGGACAAGACCTCGATCCGGGAGGCGCTGGGGCGCGCCCTCTTCCACGCCCAGCGCTATGACGAGGCCGCCGCCGAGTTCGCGGCTGTGACCGAGCGGGCGCCGACCAACGATTTCGCCCTCTTCTGCCTCGGGCGGTCGCTGCAGCTGCTCGGCCGCCATGCTGAGGCACGCAAGCCACTCGCGCTTGCCGCCAGCCAGCAGCCCGACCGCCGCGACTACAGCCTCTACCGCGACCGTGCGCGCGCGGCGGC
>Ga0302325_10005440_pt1 | contig 28919 bp, 19 predicted proteins | sample Palsa_T0_2_FD_201948 | JGI IMG/M metagenome (GOLD analysis project Ga0302325, IMG submission 201948) | Peat permafrost microbial communities from Stordalen Mire near Abisko, Sweden - Palsa_T0_2 | ecosystem: Environmental > Terrestrial > Soil > Palsa > Peat permafrost | place: Sweden: Abisko...
GAAAAAAGCGTTCAGCTTGATGTGAATGGGCGGACGGTCAGTCGGGGGCCCCAATCCTCTCAGGGGAAAGCTTTTCTACTCCATCTCCACTTGCCACAACGGCTCTCCGCCCAGAGAGTGGTAGAAGCCCCAGCCGGCCAGGGCCAGCACGCTGAGCAGCGCGAGCAAGGCCGTGGTCATGTACCAGGCCGAAAAGTCGACGGTCAGGGGAACATTCCCGAGCATATCCACGGTGAACGCTCCAACGGCCACGGGGACTAAACCGAAGCGCAGCACGATCAGCGCGAGGATGCCGAAGATGAGGAGCATGACCGGGATATCTACGGCAAGGTGTGTGCTTTGCAGTCCGCGCATCCCGACAAAGATCGTCACGAACAAGACCGCTGCAATCCAATCGGCGCGCCAGGCCTTTCGTCCCACCAACCGGAACAGGAACTCGACTGCTACCTTCAGTAGAAGCAGCAGGAAGAAGAATTGCATGGTTCCGAAAATCGAGGAAGGAATCTGCACCAGCCACTGGCCCAGCGCCTGGCGTCCGCCCAGCAGGTAGGCCAAGGAACTTAACTGAGGCGCCGCGCCCAGCCGCGCCAGCGGGATATTTCCCAGCTGAAAGATCACGAGCCAGAGAGTTCCGAATGCAACACCAAACAGGATGTCGCGTCCCACCACCGGATCGCGCAGCTGACCGGAGATGAGGCGGCTCCACGAGATGATGGACTGCGGCCAGTTGCGGCGAATCCACGGTTCGATGGCGAGATAGAGCATCCACATCCCGCCAGCCCACAGCAGCGCGGCGGCAATTGCCAGGACGAGGTATCCGAAGGTTTGAAATCCCAGAACAAAATGCGAGCGGCACAGCCATAGTGCGATTTCGAGCACGAACATGACCCCAGCCAGGCGCAGCGCGCCTTCGCGGTCGCCACGGCCGTGGCGATAATTGCGGCGAGCGAGCATCGCGGCCCCCGCCAGGATTGCGATCAGAAGCAGAAAGCTGATCGTCTGGCTCGCCCGGTTCTTCTTCTCGTTGGCGGATTCGGGAGCGATCATCCGCCAGGGCTTGTTCCAGTCGCCGATCATCGCGAAAAACACGGGCTTGCCGTGCCATGCGGCGGCTTCGACTCGCAGCGGCCGGCTCGAACCCGGCCAAACCCCGGTCCAGGCAGCGCGCGCGTCGGCCATGCCGAGCGAAGTCCATTGCGGTTGCGTGGGCTGCAGTTTCGAAAGGTCCACTTCGGCGGCGGAAAACAAAGAGTTCCAATCGGGAGGAGTGGTCGGTGGCGCAGTCGTGTCCTTCTGCGGCGGAATGGCCTGCATGTAGATCAGCCTGCCCTTGGCGTCAAGCTTCAGGTTGACCATGGCCGATAACGTGGTGTCCGGATCCTCTTCGCTGACAATGCCCGGAATCAGGAAGCTGTCCCGGTACCCGCCGGGCGCCATCAGATCCGGACTTTGTCGGTACCAGAACTCCAGAATCGTTGGACGTCCAGCAAGAACTTCATCCCAGTTCGGCGGGGACTTGCTTTCTTTTTCCACTGAGTCGCGGAAGTCCGTGTCGTAGTTGAATCCGAAAGCTGTGTCTTCCGGCTTATCCACGTACCCCAGTTGTGCCACGATCTCGCGCGCCCGGTGTGCCAGCACCTCAGGAGTCTGTTCGAGATGCATCTTCTCCAGCGCGCTGTAGCGGATGGTGAGGTAGGTTCCGATCGTAAGCCCGATCAGAATCGCAGCCAGGCAGGCGACCGCGATGCGAGGACGAAGGCCTGTGGTTTCGCCGGAAGCCGCTACCAGTTGCGGCGACGGTGTCTCTCCAGCAGCCAAAGCTGCGGCCAGCGGATCGCCGCCCGGCAGTGCCGCTGCCACCGCCAGAGCCGTGGCGGGACGTGCCGACGGTTCTGTCTCCAAGCACCGCAGGATTACTTTCTCGACGATCGGATCAAGATCTTTCACTACCGATGAGGGCCGGCTCGGTGTACGGTCGCCGCGTCCTTGCAGAACCCCTGCGGTTTTTTCCGCGAAGGCCCGCTTGCCCGTGAATACTTCGTAGAGCACCAGCCCCAGCGCGTAAACGTCGCTGCGCGTGCTGACTTCTTTTCCCGCTAATTGTTCGGGAGCCATATACGCCGGGGTCCCGCTGCGCACCTCCTGCCCGCGAATGTCGTCGGCCACTCCGGCCAGACCGAAATCCGTGATCACGACCTGCCCGCGCCCGTCGAGCATGATATTGGCGGGCTTTAGATCGCGATGCAGAACGCCCTTGGCATGGGCTGCCGCGAGTCCGGCACAAAGATGCCGGGCGATGTCGAGTGCTTTATCCGGAGGGAGACGCCCGATGCGCCGCAGCAAGGAAGCCAGATCCTCGCCGTCGACGTATTCCATGGTGAAAAATACCTGGCCGTCGACGTCGCCCACGTCGTAGACGCGGCAAACATTGGGATGTGAAACTCGCCGCGCCATTCGCACTTCGTTGCGGAAGCGTTCGACCAATCCTTCATCGTGCGCGGCTTCGTCAGGCAGAAACTTCAAAGCGACTGCCTGACCGAGCGTAAGGTCATCCGCGCGGTAGACCTCACCCATGCCGCCTTTGCCCAACAGGGCGATGATGCGGTAACGCGATGCCACCAGCCTCCCGGGAAGAAAACGGCCTTCGTTCAGCAAGTACTCGGCGGAACTGGAAGGCCGCGAGCTCGGCGGTCGCGAGGGAGGTCGTGACGAAGAACTCCGCGACGATGGCGGAGGCAGTGGCGATGTCGCGGTGGCTGCTAGATCAATCGTAGCCAAGTCGTCCGCGCCCGTATTCGAAGCTGGCCTTCCGCAGGAAGAACAGAAGCGAACGTTGTTCGATAACTCGGTTCCGCAAGCTAAGCACTTGGCCATTGAAAATTTCCCGCTCCAGTCTACCGCAGAGCTTATATCCCGACCTCTAAGATCAGACGCGTAAGATCAGACGCGCCCATTTTGTTACCATCCAAGGCGATGACTTCACGCTTGGGCGTGTGCCTGCGGCATCCTTTATTTCTCTTGTGTCTGGCGGCGGGACTGCTGGCTTTCGTGGTGCAATCCGGCGAGCTCGGCACCGCCGACACGATGCACCGCCTGCAGGCTACGCACTGGCTCTGGACTTCCGAGCCACAGGTGTTTCCCAGCGAGTATCCTGAGTTCGGCCTGCACGGCCGCGGCGGGCAACTTTATAGCTGGTACGGCATTGGCCAGTCGCTGCTCATGCTCCCCGCGGACCTGGCCGGCACCTGGATCGCGCACTGGCCCGTCTTTTCTGACTATGAGGATGACCCGGCCGTGCGCAGCATTGTCGTCAGCTATAGCACCAATATTTTGGTGAACGTGCTGACGGCGTTGATTGCGTTTCGTTTGCTGCGCCAGTTTCGTTTCACCTTGAAGGAGGGAGTGGCCGGCGTGCTAGCGCTGCTGTTCTGCACCACTCACCTGCATTACACGCAGAACATGCAGGAGAATAATTACATCCTGCTGCTGACTCTCGTCGGATTTTCGTATCAGTACGAGTGGCTGCGCAGCGGAAGCCGGCGAGTGCTCTTTGTGGGTTCCGCTGCGCTCGGCCTGAATCTGCTAACCCGCTTGACCACTGGGCTCGATCTGATTGCAGGCGGCGTCTTCCTGTTGGCCGTTCTCTGGTTTGAGCAACTGAGGGGCCGGGCTCTGTGGCCGAGGCTCCTTGAATACTGCAAGATTGCCGCGCCGGTCTACGTCTTTTTTCTGGCGGTCGATCGTCTCTACCAGTTTTACCGCTTCGGCTCGTTCACCAACACCTACGTCTCGCTTTTCGGGAAAGAGCAGCGCTTGCAGGATCCTACGCTGCCTGCAAACTTTCCGTGGACCACACCCTTTCACGAGGGCGTTCTGGGAGCGCTCTTCAGGCCCGAGAAATCAATCTTCCTGTTTGACCCGCTGCTGGCGCTGGCTCTTGTGCTGTTGATTTTATTGTGGAGGCGTCTGGCGCCCCAAGTCCGCGCCTACGCCGTGACCACGCTGCTGCTCCTCGCCGGCTATATCAGTTTTTACGCGCGCTACGCCTTCTGGGCCGGCGACTTCTCCTGGGGAGATCGCTACGTTTCGTCCGCGGTGGAAATGGTGGCGTTCCTCGCCGTGCCTCTGCTGCTGCGCCATCGCGCCAATCTGAGCCCCTGGATATGGCGCGGTGCAATCGTCCTCATCGCCGCCAGTTTCGTGATTCAAATTGCGTCGCTAGCGTTTTGGTTGCCGCTCGAGATTTACCAGATGGAGACGCTCGGCCATCCCACATTTGTGATCGGGCTGCGCTTCAAGAACATCACCGCCTTCTCCCTCGGCAAGATGGACGTCTGGGGCCTGAACACCGAAGCCATGACCCAGGACCCATGGGATTACGTCCACATCACCACGTGGAATTTCTTCCCATTCCTGCTGCGGAGAGTGGGAGCGGCGCCGGTTTGGGTAGTAGAGAGCGCGTTCGCGCTTTGGATCGCGGGCTTAGCCGGGCTCTGCGTAGCACTGTGGCGGCTCGGAATGACGCTTCATCGGCTTGATCGCCCGGAAAGATTGAAGGCTGTGTTTACCAGGCCAACGTGAGAAAACGCTTGAGGAAAATTGCCTAACTGGCGTTTGGCGATTGAATCATATTCTTCGGATAGAAGGCCGACATCGTTGCGAATGTCCAACAGCCGTTCGAACATCTGCACGGCTTCTTGATGGCGGCCCTGCAACTCGTAATTGTCCGCCAACCAGAATGAGCAAGGCAGAAATGTTCCTTCTCCATGGGGCATACCGTCTACGGCTGGATCTTGCGTGTAGCGTCCGACAAAGCCATTCTCCACGAGATGAGTTTCGATGGCTTTCACCGTGCCGATTACCCGTGCATCGTCCGGCGGAAGAAACCCAACCAGTGGCATCATCAGGAGACTGGCGTCGAGGTGTTTGCCGCCGTAATACTGCACAAAGGAATTCATATCCGCATCGAAACCCTGGCGGCAAACCTGCGCATGAATGGCATCGCAGAGTTTTTTCCATCGGGGAATATCCGTCGCGAACCGGCCCAGTTCCGCCATTTTGATCAAGCGATCGACAGCGACCCATGCCATCATCTTCGAATGGACAAAATCCCGCCGCGGGCCGCGCACCTCCCAAATGCCCTCATCCGGCTGCTCCCAGCCCGTCTCCAGGAATTCCAGCATCGCCAGGGCGACGTCGTTACGCTCATGCTGGGGCGGCCCCAGCCCGGCTTCGCGCGCCTGAAAAAGCGTGTTAGTCACCTCCCCAAAGATATCCAGTTGATATTGTTTGTAAGCGGCATTGCCGGTTCGCACCGGGATAGATTTTTCATATCCCGGCAGCCATGGCAGTTCCAGTTCCGTGAGCCTGCGTTCACCGCGCAGGCCATAAACGATGTTAAGTTCAGCTGGACTGCCCGCGACCGCGCGCAAAAGCCATTCCCGCCACTCTCGCGCCTCTTCTAAATATCCGGCATTGAGCAGCGCCTGCAGAGTCAGGGTTGCATCTCGCACCCAGCAAAACCGGTAGTCCCAATTCCGCACGCCCCCCAAAAGCTCGGGCAATGAAGTTGTCGGCGCTGCGACGATCCCGCCCGTGGGCAGAAACGTCAGCGCTTTTAGTGTGATCAGCGACCGTAGCACCGCGTCCCGCCATTCACCCTGATAACTACAGCGATCCGACCACTCCCGCCACCATCTTTCCGTGTTCTGAATCGCCTCGTCAATGTTTACCGGCACAGGTTCACGCTGTTGCGAGGGATACCAGGTCAGATCAAACGCAACCTTTTGTCCTTCCGCGATAGTGAACTCCGCCTCCGTCTTCATATTTTCACTGTGAAGCGGCACGTCCGCCCGCAGCCGGATCATATCTGGACCGGCGATAGCCGAGATCCCATTTTCGGTCCGCCGAACCCACGGCACCACAGACCCGTAATCAAATCGAATCACAAGTTCCAACTTCATCTGGACCCGGCCTCGAGTGCCGACGACCACGCGCAAAAGCTCAGGCGCCTCCTGGCGCGACATCATGCACATGCAATCGATGACCTTCGCGGATCCGTCTTCGGTCTCAAACTCCGTCTCCAGAATCAGAGTTCCGTCCCGATACTGGCGACGAATGCTTCGGACCACCCCCGCCGGTGAGATCGACCAATGCCCGTGTTCAGCAGTGCCGAGCAGCGCCGCAAAACAGGCCCCCGAATCAAAGTATGGAAGACAGAGCCAATCGATCGAACCCCGTTTCGAGACCAGGGCCGCCGTATGGCAATCGCCGATTATCGCGTAATCTTCAATGGGTATCGACAGGGACTCCCTCCGCCAATCGCGATTCGATGAAACTCGGCCCGGTTTTCGGAAGCCTTAACAATCCCGCAAGAGGAGCAACGGCCTTGCAGGCAGCCTGTGATCAAGGCTCAACGACATTGATTCGGTCGAGTTCTGATTCAGTCACGGTTGTCACGTCATACCCGTAAGCGCGCGGGACTCAGAGGGTCGCGTCGCAAAACGCGCGCTACTCCACTGTGACCGACTTCGCCAGATTCCTCGGCTGATCCACGTCGCAGCCGCGGCGCACCGCAATGTGATACGCCAGCAACTGCAGCGGGACGATTTCCAGAATCGGCGACAACTCTTCCGGCGCGGCGGGGACGTAGAGAACGTGATCCGCGGCTTCTTTGATTTCTTCGTCGCCTTCGGTCGCCAGCGCAATCACGACTCCGGAACGCGCTTTGACCTCTTTCAAATTTGAAGTCGTCTTTTCATAGCGCTGCACGGAGCCGGGGTTATTCACGTCTCGCGTCGCTATGACTACCACCGGGAGGTTCTCGTCGATCAAGGCGTTGGGGCCGTGCTTCATCTCGCCCGCGGGATAGCCTTCGGCATGAATGTAGGAAATTTCTTTCAGCTTGAGCGCGCCTTCGAGGGCGATCGGATAATGAATTCCGCGGCCCAGAAATAAAAAGTCGTGCACTTTCTGGTAGCGCTTGGCCAACTCATCGCAAGCCGCGTCTTGAGCGAGAACAATTTCCAGCTTTCCGGGAATGCGCGTCAGTTCCAGCATCGCCGCCTGGGACTGCTCGGCAGTCATGGTGCCGCGCACCTGCGCCAGATACATGGCGAAAATGTAGAGCGCGGTGAGTTGCCCGCTAAACGCCTTGGTCGAAGCCACGCCAATCTCGGGCCCGGCATGGGTGTAAATCGTGCCCGCGGCCTCGCGCGTGATCATCGATCCCACCACGTTGCAGATGGCCAGTGTCTTCGAACCTTTGGCCTTGGCTTCGCGCTGGGCGGCGATCGTGTCCGCGGTTTCGCCTGACTGTGAAATCACCAGCGTGATCGTTTCCGGCTCGACGATGGGATTGCGATATCTCCACTCACTCGCGTAATCCACTTCCACCGGCACGCGCGCCAGCGATTCGATCATGAACTTGCCGGCCTGCCCAGCATGCCAACTGGTTCCGCAGGCGATGATGTTGATCTTGCGCGCGGCCCGGAACTCGGCTTCGCTGATTTCCATCTGATCGAGAAAAATGTGCCCCGTATCCTGCGACACGCGCCCCAGTGCGGTGTCGCGAACCGCGCGCGGCTGCTCGTAAATTTCCTTGAGCATGAAATGCTTGAATCCGCCTTTTTCCGCCAGGATCGGGTCCCAGGTGACGTGCTGGATCTGCCGCCGGACCGGCCTTCCGTCGAAATCGGAAAGATGCACACCGTCGGGCGTGACCACGGCCAAATCGCCATCTGCCAGGAAGAAAATGTCGCGCGTGTGATTCAGGATTGCTGGCACATCCGAGGCCACGAAATATTCGTCGTTCCCCAGCCCGATCACCGCCGGAGGACCATTGCGGGCCACGACAATCTTGTTGGGCTCGTCGCTGGAAATCACGGCCAAAGCGAAAACTCCGGTGATCTGTTTCACCGTCTGCCGCACCGCGTCTTCCAGCAAAGGCCGCCGGCCGTCACCTGAGCTTGCGGAATATTTCTCGATGAGGTGGGCAATGATTTCGGTGTCAGTCTCGGTGGTGAACTTGTGGCCTTCTGCGATCAGCTGTTTCTTCAGGCTGAGATAGTTCTCCACGATCCCGTTGTGCACGACCACGATCTTGCCGGTGCAGTCACGATGCGGATGCGCGTTTTCTTCCGTAGGGCGTCCGTGCGTGGCCCAGCGCGTGTGCCCGATGCCATAGGTGCCGTTCAGCGGCTTCTGGCGGATCACTTCTTCCAGGTTGCGCAGCTTGCCCTCAGCGCGCCGCAGCTGCAATCCGTCGGCATCGCCGGCGACGGCAATGCCCGCCGAATCGTAGCCGCGATACTCCAACCGCCGCAGCCCCTCGATAATGATGGGGACTACACTCTTCTTACCGACGTAGCCGACAATGCCACACATGGAGAGACCTCAAAGGATTCCCCGGCCCGTGCCTATTCGACCCATGCTTACTCGGCCAGGGAGAAACGGAATTCTTCAATCACGGGATTGGTCAGGACTTCGCGGGCGATCCGCTCGACCTCGGCCTGCGCTTCTTCGCGCGAGAGTCCCCCATCGATCGTCAGCTCGAAATACTTTCCCTGGCGAACACTCTCCAGACCCTTGTAGCCCATCTTTTTCAGGGCGCCCTGAATGGTTTTGCCCTGCGGATCGAGGACGCTTTTCTTGAGAGAGACATAAACGTAGGCTGTCATAGAAAGTCTGGCATAAAAAAGTCATTATACGTGACGATAGCGTTCTCACCTCAGGCCTGAAGCATCCGCAACTTCTCATCCAGATCAGCCAGCGCGTCTTCAAGCAGCTTGCGGTGCCGAGGATTCTGGCTGGCTTCCATCTGCTGCAGAACTCTCTGGCGAGACAGTCGAAGGCACTCTTGCTCGCGCCAGAGTGCGGCTCTTTCAGCGCTCATCGCGGGATGCGGCTTGGCCGACTTATCGCTCGCTTCGGCCTGCTGCGCTTCCACCGACTTGCTTTCCCACCCTCTGGCCATGCGGTGATTATAGTTCCCGGCTCCCGGTTTCCGGCCGGCAATCGGCCCCCGCGTAAGACGAACTCTGCCGCTCGATTCCCAAAACAGTTCCTGAAAACGTATCAAGACGGAAAAAACATTAAATCCCAACGATTCTATGGTTATAATGCTTCCCGATTCGTACGGGTCCGCCTTTTGAGGGGGAGGCGGCTACGGGGAGTAGTATCTGTGTACCCCTCAAGCGTCACACGCTTGCACTTTGATTTGCCGGGACGGTTCACACCGTCAAATGTGGCTGGGACTACGCATCCATGTAGTTCTCATTGCCATCGACACGGCGATCTCTCGCGCTTTCTTCGCGCCGTGTCTCCCCTCTCGCTTGTTTTAACCTATCGTCTGCCAGGGATGGCTCAGAACCGTCGACTGATCGCGCGGAGGAGGTTTCGCCGTGGCGACTAATCCTTCCGACTTTGCTGCAGACAACCTGATTCCCTTCGCGCGCCCCGAAGCACTCGCCGAGCCGGAGAAATTACTCGCCGCCTACTTTAGTTCTTCCACCGTGGGCCTGTGTATCTTGAATCGTGAGTTTCGCTATATCGCCATCAACAGTGCCCTCGCGGAAATCAACGGCATTCCCGCGGCCGACCACTTGGGCAAGACCGTTCGTGAAGTTCTGGGAGAGGTCGCGGATCGGCTCGAGCCCGAATTTCAACGGGTATTCCACGAGCGCGAGCCGGTGAACTTCGAGGTCTCCGGGACGCTCTCCACAAGAAACGAAGCCGGCTACTGGATCGTGCACTACCTGCCCATCCAGGATGCTTCCGGAGAAGTCACGCGTATCGGCGCCGTTGTGGTGGAAATTACCACTCAAAAACAGCTGGAAAATGGGCTGAAAGACGTCGGCCGGAAACTGCGCCACGAAATGGACCGACTACAGATGGTGCTGGACTTGAGCAGCATCATGGCGTCGAACCCGAACCTGCAGCAGACGTTTCCGAAGATTTCCGCCCGCATCCGCCGCGTCCTGCGCCACGAGTACGCCGGCTTCGAGCTGCACGATCCCAACACCGGACTGCTGGTCCGCCAGGCCGAAGACTTTCCCTTAGGAAAAGGATTGCTCTCGTCCCTGCCCATCAGTCCCCACAACAGTCCCACGGGTCGCGCCTTGCGGGAGCGCGCGGCCATGATTTTCTCGAAGCACCAAATACAGGACTTTGAAGCCGAAATTGCCAAGAATTTTCTAGCGGAAGGTCTTCGATCCCTGTGCTGCGTCCCACTGGTCCGTCCCAAGGGCGCATTGGGAGTTCTCGTGCTGGGCAGTACCCGGGCTCACGCCTTTCAGGCCGAGGACTTGACGGTGCTGAATCAGGTCGCCACCCAATTCGCCGTGGCTCTGGAAAATCATCGAACCGCGGCGGAGATCGAGGCCCTGAGGCAGCGCCTGGCCGAAGAGAGAAAGTACCTGGAAGGCGAGGTCCGCTCCGAGGGCCGCTTCACGGAAATTGTGGGCGACAGTACAGCGCTCAAGCAGGTACTGGACCAGGTTGCGACCGTAGCGCCCAGCGAAGCTACCGTCCTGATTCTGGGCGAGACCGGCACGGGCAAGGAACTGGTCGCCCGTGCCGTGCATCGCTTGAGCCGCCGTAAGGGCGGCGCCTTCATCAAGGTCAACTGTGCCGCCATCCCTACCGGCCTGCTGGAGAGCGAACTTTTCGGACACGAAAAGGGAGCCTTTACCGGCGCAATCAGCCAAAAGGTCGGACGCATGGAACTGGCTGACGGCGGAACTTTATTCCTCGACGAAGTCGGCGAGATTCCCCTCGAGTTGCAGCCCAAGCTGCTGCGCGTGCTTCAGGATCAGGAGTTCGAACGGCTGGGCAGTAACCGCACGATTAAAGTGGACCTGCGCCTGGTGGCGGCGACCAACCGGGATTTGGCCAAGGGCATGGCGGAGCATGAATTTCGCAGCGACCTCTTCTACCGGCTCAGCGTGTTCCCCATCCGCGTGCCTCCGCTGCGCGAGCGGCGCGAGGATATTCCCTTGCTCATTCGCTACTTCGTGCACAAGTTCGCCCTGCGCATGGATCGCCAGATCGAAACGATTCCCAAGGAAACCATGAGAGCGCTGTCGGAGTGGTCCTGGCCGGGCAACGTTCGGGAACTTGAGAATCTTATGGAACGTTCCGTCATTCTGAGCGACGGCAACGCCCTGCGTGTACCGCTGTCGGAACTGCGCAGCGAAACCCACGCCCGCAGCTCCACGCTTCCTCCCAGCGCGGATCATAGTTTAGATAACGCCGAACGCCAGCATATCCTGCGCATCCTTCGCGAAACCCGCGGCGTGCTGTCTGGGCCCAACGGCGCCGCACATCGCCTGGGGCTGAAGCGCACCACTCTGCAATCGAAAATGCAGCGCCTCAAAATTACCCGCAACGACTACATGGGTGGCTGACCAAACCACTCCGTCAACGCTGTCTGAGGGCATGTCTCGCATTTTTTTGGCGAGCATAGGAATTCCTTCTTCTTGATGAGCTCCAGGTGAGCTCTAGTTCGTGCGATTTCTAGTTCGTTTGATAGAGATCGCAGAAGTGACGACGTGACGGCTAATCGGCAACTATGCCCAACAGTCGACATCTTCTCGCAAAGGGCCCGTCTGTCGAATTTCGGAACTTGTTCCAAACAAGTAAGTTCCACCATTCCCCATCCCCTCCCGTTTGCGGAACACGACGTGCACAACCCTGACTGATTCTGCCTCTGGCCGGCGAGCGATTTTTCCCCACCTCCCCAGCAGGCTTTGGTTCCAAACCAGCAGGCTCCGGGCGGGCTGACGTAGCCGGCTCTGTGGGGTGAGAGAAGTGGCATTAACCAACCGATGTCGACCGTTGCATACCGTCGCTCCTCCTTGCCTGGTCCAAGTTTTCCCCTCGCCCAAATCCCAGGCCGGCGTAGTCGGCGAACACTCGAATCACCCTGCGGGATGTACCCCGTGGTTGCGGGAACAGGCACTATCCCGGTTCGGGATCACGCACCGGCCCGATATTCAATCGAGTCCTCAGACTGAGCCGCAGGAAATCGACCCGTTCTATCTGTTTGCCTGTCACCTCGAGTGGGAGCAACGGGAAGATTCCGGCGCGGCCTGGGAACTGCTGGCTGCTGCGCAAAGTTTGCACGCCGATACTCGTGCCCATGCCCGCGCGCTGCTCTGCAGTTCGCACCAACTGGGAACCGTCGGCGCGAGTTCGAGCTTCATCACCAAGAAAAAGCGGTCCGCCGCTATGGAGACAAACATGAAGGGGCCCTATGGATTGGAGATCGTCGACGACTGCGCCGAGTGTATGAATCCCACCTCCGGCTTCTTTTGCAGCTTTTCCGAAGCGGCGCGGCAATCGCTGAACGAGGTCAGTCATAAGAGTGTTCTGCCGGCCGGGGCGATCCTGTTTGTCGAGGGTCAAAGTCCGCGCGGAATGTTCATTCTCTGCTCGGGGAGAGTGAACCTCTCCACAACTTCGCGTGAAGGCAAGATTCTGATCCTCAAAACCGCTGAAGCCGGGGAAGCTCTCGGCCTGAGCGCCGCCATCTCGGGTGTGGGCTATGAATCGACCGCCGCGACTTGTACTCCATGCCAGTTGAACTTTGTGGATCGCAAACACCTGCTTGAACTCATGGAGTCCCACAGCGAGGTCGCAGCACGCGCGGCGCTGTGTTTGAGCCGCGACTACCAGACCGCTTATCGCGACATACACGATCTGGTGCTCACCCGTTCCTCCGCCGGCAAGCTGGCGAGGTTATTACTCTCCAATTCACCGATCCAGAATTCGCCGATTCAGGGACTCGAGGACTCCGAGAGCCGCATCCATGGCACGATGACCCATGAAGAGATGGCGCAGCGCATCGGTTCGTCACGTGAAACCGTGACCCGGCTGTTAAGTGATCTGAAGAAAAAAAGGTTGATTCGTCTGGAGGGCTCGACGCTGGTGATTCGAGATCGCACGGCGTTGAAAGCCCTGGCAGTTTAGGCCTTCCCCCCCTGGGAACCGGAGGACGGTTGCTCTCTCTCACCGTCCTCCGGAGTTGTTATGAACGGAACGTAGAAGTGAAGTTATGTATTCCGGTTCGCTCATCAACGATCTTTTTGCTGTGGTCGAACGAGCCGACACGGAACGAGCTCGCGCAGAGCGCAGCCAGATAGAGCAAGCCCACGTTGTACGAGATCATGGGAATTCGCGCGCCGCTCACGCGGAAGCGCAGGCGATCGCCTGTCAGTGCTCCGGTGAGAGCTTAGAGCCGGAACAGTTCCCGCAGGCGCCTGGTCTGAGCCCGGCTGACTGGAATCTCTGTCTGTTTCTTGTCGTCCATGCGCAACTGGTACGAGCTCTTGAACCACGGAACGACTTCGCGGATGCGGTTGATGTTCACCAGGTAGGAGCGATGGGCCCGCCAAAACAGATTCGTATCTAAGCTGGCCAGCAGTTCTTCCAGAGTCCGGCAGTTAGATTGTCCCTCCATGCCCACCGGCCCTCCGGTCACCACTGTAATCACGCCATCTTCGATCCAGGCGTAGCAGATCTCCCGCTGGTCCACCAGAAACATGCGGCCCAGCGCTTTGAGCAGAATCTTCGCCGCCGGCTGTTTCTGCGACTCGATCATCCGCACCAGCGTGTCGATCTTCTCGGCCGGGAGCCCGCCCGCGTCCTGCTTGGCCCGCGCTTTCTGGATCGCCTGCGCTACGCGCTTCTTGTCAAACGGTTTCAGCAGATAATCGACCGCATTCACCTCGAACGCCTTCACCGCGTACTGATCAAACGCCGTGGCAAAGACAATCTTGGGCAGGGTAATTTTTCGGTCGAGCAGCTTCTTGATCACTCCGAACCCGTCAAGCCCTGGCATTTGGACGTCGAGAAACACCAGATCAGGCGCGTGCTCTTTGATCAGGTTGACGGCTTCGAGGCCATTCTTGCCCTGGGCCACGACATTCACATCGTCGGTGTTTTTCAGCAGGTAGGCGAGTTCGTCGCGGGCCAGTTGCTCGTCGTCCACGATCACTGCGGATAAAGCCAAAGCCATTACGTTGCTCCGGACCGGTGCTGGGCACCCGATGTCTCGCCGGGCGCCCCATGTCTCGGGGTTCTTGCGAGACGTGGGATTTGCCAGCACTACTGAGCTGAGTATAGTGCTCCAATTTTCTCAGCGCAACGCGCTTGACCGGCTTGACGATCAGAGGCGTTATTGCGGCTTCTGCATCATTCCGCCCATGTTACCCATTTCCATCTTGGTATAGCCGGCGGGAACCTCGAACAGACTCGCCGGCTGCGTTCCTTCCTGAATGTTGCGCAGTTCCCAGCCCGCGTTCTTGCCCTGCCACTTCACGGGAAAGCGGAGCTTCGGATCGAGCCAAACGTCGCTCGTGTCGCCGTTCGCATTGGTGGACTCGTACTTCACCGTGGTGCGGCCGTTCACGGTATCACTGCCGACTTTGTGGCAGCTCCCGTTCTTGTTCTGCGCCAATTGCATCCAATCCGAACAAGCGGCCTCCACATCGCCAGTACGAAAGAAGTTGTAGGCAGTGCGCTGGCCGGCCGATTGCGAGGACATTTCCATATACATGTGCATTTGATCCATCAACACGGTCGTGGTCTGCGTCGCCAGATTGATAATCACCGCGCCCCCGCCCCTGGGATCCTTCTTCGCCGATTCGAACCGAACCTTATCTTTGGAGAAATACATTTTCCCGTTGCTGGGATGGTCAGGTTTCTGCGTGTCCACCATCTCGGCGGAAAACTCAGTCTGCGCAAACGAAAAACTCGCAGCCAGTAGAAATACGATCAAGCACGAAGTTCGCATCGTCATTCGCATCATCCGTTGCAACATGCAGTCTCCTTTAGGTAAACCGGGTGTTTCCACCTCGAGTGAATGCCCCGAGAAAAGAGCGGGGAAAGCATAACAGAAGAAGCTGCCGCTTTCCGTTTAGGCCACATTTTCCAGCGCCAGCGCCATCCCCATGCCGCCGCTCACGCATAGCGTGGCCACGCCGCGCTTCGTATTGCGTTTCAGCATTTCATGCAGCAGCGTGACTGTGATGCGCGTGCCCGTACACCCGATGGGATGCCCGAGCGCGATCGCCCCGCCATTCACATTGAGCCGCTCGCGATTGAAATTTAACGTGCGGTCGCAAGCCAGCACCTGCGCCGCGAAGGCCTCGTTCAATTCGATCAGTCCAAACTCATGAAGCCGGAGATTATGTTTGTCCTCGAGTTTGCGCAATGCCGGGACCGGCCCAATCCCCATCGTTCGCGGATCTACGCCAACCGACGTGACCGCGACGATGCGCGCCAGCGGCTTCAGATTGTTGGCTCGTACGAAATGTTCATTGGCCACGACCACCGCTGCGGCACCGTCGGTGATTCCCGAAGAATTTCCCGCGGTGATTGTTCCTGTTTTCGAGAAGACAGGCGCCAATTTCCCTAGCTTCTCCATGCTCGCGTCCGCGAACGGATGTTCATCGCGCGCAAACATAGTCGCCCCTTTTTTTCCTGCGATCGTCGCCGGAACAATCTCAGCATCAAACCGGCCCGCCGCAATCGCACGCGCCGCCCGCGTCTGCGACAAAAGTGCAAATTCGTCCTGCTCCTCGCGGGTAATCTTGTACTGCTCGACCAGCACTTCGGCGGTCTCGCCCATCACCATCTTCGCCAGCGGACAATAAAACCCGTCGCGATACATCCCGTCCACCATTTCGTGATTGCCCAGCCGATATCCCCAGCGCGCGCCGTCTAGATAATAAGGAACCCGCGACATCGACTCGGTTCCGCCCGCCAGAATGCAGTTGGCGTCCCCCACCATGATCGCCTGATACGCCAGCGCAATCGCTTTCATGCCGGACGCGCAAGCCTTGTTCACCGTGAACGCCGGAACTCCCTCGGGCACACCAGCGCGCACGGAAATCTGCCGCGCCACATTCGGACCACCCCCGGCCTGCCGCGCGCAGCCCATAATGGTCTCGTCCACCTGCGCCGGCTCGATCCCCGCGCGATCCATTGCACCCTTGGCCGCGACCACGCCCATATCGGCCGCGGTCAGCGAAGCCATCGCGCCGCCAAATTTCCCGATCGGCGTCCGCACGCCCGAAAGAATATAGATCCCCGGCAAACCGCACCTCCAAACGCTTGAGTCTAGCAGGGTACGAAAGAAGGCTGAAAGATCACGAGTCCGGCGAGCAGATTCTGAATCCGCAGCCGTGCGACGTTAGAGACAGAATGACACCCGGGAGGATTGGCTGACTCTTGCGAACCCGGCTCGCCCAGCGTGCATTGCTGCCCTCTTTTCCGATACATTATTAGTTCTCGTGCCTTGGTCTGAATCATGCTTGATCTGAATTTCGTACGCGAAAACCTACCGTTGGTGGAAGAGAAGCTGCGCCAGCGCGGCATGGATCCGGCTGCTGTGCTGAAGAACTTTCGCGAGGTTGATACGCAGCGCCGCCAAGCCATTACCGAGGCGGAGAGCAGCAAGGCGCAGCGCAACAAGGCGTCGGAAGAGATTGCTAAATTAAAAAAGTCCGGACAGGACGCCGCGGCCGCCATGGCTCAGACCAAGGACCTGCGAGAGAAAATTCAGACGCTGGAGAAAACCGCCTCCGATCTCGATGCGCAACTGCGCGATATTCTCTTGGGCCTTCCCAACCTGCCGCACGCCAGCGTGCCCGTCGGCCATGGTGCCGATGACAATGTGGAAGTGCGACGCTGGGGCACGCCGCCCAAATTTGATTTCGCTCCCAAGCCGCACTGGGACCTGGGCGCTGAACTGGGCATCCTCGACATGGAACGCGCCGTCAAGCTTACTGGTGCGCGCTTCGCCGTCTACTGGGATCTGGGCGCGAAACTCGAACGCGCACTCGCGAACTTCATGCTCGATCTGCACACGCGCGAGCACGGCTACACAGAGGTTCTGCCGCCGTATCTGGTGAATTCCGAGTCGATGTATGGCACTGGACAGCTGCCGAAATTTGCGGCCGATCTTTTCCGGGTGCCGCACGGAGAGAAAGATCTGTGGCTGATTCCAACGGCGGAAGTTCCGGTCACAAATCTTTATCGAGACGAAGTGCTCGACCAGGCGCGGCTGCCGGTTTCACTCACGGCGTATACACCCTGTTTCCGCAGCGAGGCGGGATCGTACGGGAAGGACGTGCGCGGCATCATCCGACAGCACCAGTTTCAGAAAGTGGAATTGGTGAAGTTCGCGCATCCGGAGCACTCCTACGAAGAACACGAAAAACTCACGCGTGATGCCGAGGAAGTTTTGCAGAAGCTTGGGCTGCATTACCGCACGATGGCTCTGTGCACCGGCGATATGGGGGCGGCTTCGGCAAAGACCTATGACATTGAAGTCTGGCTGCCGGGGCAGCAAGTGTATCGCGAGATTTCGTCGTGCTCGAATTTTGAGGCATACCAGGCGCGGCGCGCCAACATTCGCTACCGGCCTGAGGGCAAGAACAAGACCGAGTTCGTGCACACGCTGAACGGCAGCGGGCTGGCTGTGGGGCGAACTTGGGTTGCGATTGTGGAGAACTACCAGCAGGCTGATGGGAGTGTGATCATCCCGGAGGCGCTGCGGAGTTATATTGGGGCGGATCGGATTACGCCGAAGAGCTTCTAGCTGCTAGCTTCTAGCTCCTAGCTAAGCGTCGGCACAGAAGGGTTCAAGCGGTAGTGGAGGGTTTGAAACATGCCCTGCGCGAGATCCCCTTCGACTTCGCTCAAGGCAGGCTCTCGCTTCGTTCGTGAAAACGGGGGGCTTCGGACGACGCCTCGTTGAAAGGGAGTCGAAACTGAGCCGCTGAGGGTTGAAGCTAGTAGCTAGTAGCTAGGAGCTAGTACACTTGCACAGAGTGGAAATCACGACGACGGCGCCCAGCGCGCCCCTGCCAATGAACGCCATGTGGCGAACAATTCGCGGATACATTCTTTGGCAATACGAGCGGGGCACGCTTCACTACGACATCATGGTCACGCTGATCATTCTTTTTTTGTGGTTTTCGCCGAAGGTGATTAACTTTAACGATAAACCGATCGCCCGCAATCCGCATCCGACGGATGTGGTTGTATCGGCCGACACCGAGGGCCATCTTTTCTATCAGGTTGCGGCCAGCGCGATTTCGCCGGGCGATGACCAGTCAGTACGCGAGCAGTTACTGCAGATTATCGAGCCGATTTCGGGCGCGGTTTCGATTGTGAGTTATGAACGGATTTCCGACCCCAAGGGACAAGTGCAGAGCTACAAAGTGCTGGCCAAGCGGGATTAAAATTGTGCAACTGCGGTGGGCGGGTTCGACGATCGAAATGACGGTTCCGCAATGAAAAGCTTTCCACTCTTTCTGCCGATCGGGTTCCTCTGTGCTCTTCTTCACTTTCACTTCGCGCCCCAAACGCCGGCCGACGCAAATCCGTTGAACGCGGTGCTGAAAAAGATGGATACTGCGGCGGCCAGCTTTCGCACCACCCAGGCAGATTTCGAATGGGACTTCTACGAAAAAGTCATCGCTGAGGTCGACAACGTTCAAACCGGCACGATCTACTACCGCCGCTCCGGCAAAGAAATTGAGATGAAGGCCGATGTCAAGACGGAAGGACCCGACCTCAAGAGCCTGAAACCCGAGCCAAAGTACGTGCTGTTCAGCCAGGGCAAGATTCGAGTCTATCAACCCAAACCGGACCAGGTGACCGAGATCGATCTCAGCAAGGACCGCTCCGTCGAAAGCTATCTCGTTCTTGGCTTTGGCGGCAGCGGACAGGATCTGCTCAAAGCCTTCGACGTGACTTATGTCGGTCCGGAGAGCATTGCCGGCGTGGCCACGGCGAAACTACAACTCGTCCCCAAGTCTGACAAGGTGCGCAACACCTACCATCGAATTCTTCTTTGGATCGACCTCGAGAGAGGAATCTCGGTGCAGCAGCAGTTCTTTACGCCACAAGAGGATTACCGCCTGGCCAAGTACTCCAATATTCGCGTTAACGAAAAGGTCTCGGACGACGTTTTCAAGCTAAAAACCACAAGCAAGACGCAGACCCTATCACCTCGCGGTTAAGTTGTTGAATTAAAAGGGTAAGAAATGTGCTGAGTTTTGCACACTGGCAAGCTATACTGACCGCTCCTTCTTTTGGGCATTGGAGCAGTTGGATTTATTCATGGCCAAGGTTTTCACGATTACAGTCCCGCCTAAGTTGGGAAACAAGCGCAGGGAGCGTACCTCAGATCCACGCTATGTGGATGGGCAGCGACTGCTGGTGGAAGCCATGAAGTATCTGGCGCAGGCCGACCCGGTCAGTAACCGCCCCGCGATCGAATTGATTTCCGAACACGTCCGGACCCGTTTCCGCATGAGCGACTCGCCGCTGGGTTAAGCCGATTGCTGGGTTAGGCTGATCAACCGTCCGATTCAACCTCTTACAAATGCAGCAGTGAAAAAGCTAGGGACGGCTTTCGCCGTCCCTATAGTGTTTCCCCGCGCGAGTGCAAATCTCAGAAGGCAAATCTTATCGAGAATTGCATCACCCGAGGCGTCGTCAGCGTCCGTTGGAACTTGCCGAAACCGGTGATGTCGACCAGGTCTTCGGTCTCCACGGCGTTGGCAGCGTCAAAGCGGACAGAATTGGTGACGTTAAAAACTTCCCACGAGAATCTGAGCATCCGAGTCTCGCTGAACATCCAACTCTTGTTGAGGCCGCCGTCAATGGAGAAAAAGCCGGGGCCGCGGAAGTTGTTGCGCTGGCCCGCTTCGCCAGGGTAAGTGTCACGGAATGTAACCGTCCCCGAACTCGGAAGATAAGGGCACTGGCACTGGATGCTCTGCGCATTCTTGAATGCATTGGGGATGCCGCTCGAGTCGATGTATACACCGGTCTTTGGTTTGGGCCCAACCAGAACCGACGTACCTTCGAGTTCGAAATTGGTTGCCCACCCCGTTCCGGCTGAAACGCTGAAGGGGAAACCGCTGGTCCAGCGGCCCAGGCTGCTCAATCCCCACCCGCCGAACATGGAATTCAGGACGCGGTTTCCGGTGCTCCAGCGCCGACCTTTGCCATAGGGAATATCCCAGATCACGTTGAAGTTCAACTGGTGCGTGGTATCGAAGTCCGAGGTCCCGCGCCATAGGTCAGGAGACCAGGCATTGATCGCCTGATTGTTATAGGCAACGCCGCCGGCGGCTTCGAATCCATTCACGCGTTCGGCGTTCGAGCTGGCGTCAATGGAATGGGAATACACGTAATTCAGGTCGAACTGCAGGCCCGCGCTCATAGCGTGACGCAGTGTGACCTGCAGCGCGTTATAGCTGCTGTTGCTGCGGGTCTGCCAGCCATAGAGCGAAGAGAACTGGTCCTGGTAGTAGCTATAAGGAGTGCCGGGCCCATAATACGTGCCGCCGGCGGCGTTACCCGCACATGCCGGGTAGCAAAACACGTCCATAATCTCCTGCGCGGTAGTCTCGTTGCCCGCGAAGCAGTAGAACTCGTCATACAGGTTTTGCGTCGCCGTCGGGCTCACAGGAACGGCTCCGTTGGTCGGCGAGCACGGCGTATTCGAGTTGGTGCCAGAGAGCAGGCCGGGACCTGCCGCCTGCGGGAACAGATTCTCCCAGTAGGGGATCGGCTGGATACTATTGATGGGAGTGTTCGCGGCTGCAGCTTTGGAGAACATCTGCGCCGCATTGAAGTAATCAAGCCCGCTCTTAGGATCCACGAGGTCGAGCGGTTGCGCCAGATCGACTTCCTGTAGCAGGTGATGCGCGAAGCGTCCGGTGTAGGTGGTCGACAGCACGAAGTCGTGGGCAAACTCGCGGGTGAAAGAGAAGTCAATCACCTCCGAGTAAGGGGTCTTCAGGTGATCGTCGATGCCCCAGGCGATCGCCAATCCGTAAGTATTGGGATTATTGGGAGGAGTGTAGGGAAAGCCGCTGGGGGGAGTGGCGATTTCGCCAGCAGGTAAGCTACCCGGCCCCGTCAGTTGGGTGAAGCGCGGAGAGTCGTCCACGGTGGAGAGGCCGGCTGGATTGCTGAACGTGGAGGTTAATCCCCACGATCCGTTGCGGTCGAAAGTGTTGACGACGCCCTCGCCGAAATGATCGAAGTAAATGCCGTAACCGGCACGAAGGGAACTCTTGCCGGCGTCCCCAACGATCATGTGCCAAAAGCCGCTGGCCGCGTGGGGCGAATAGGCAATCGCGAACCGGGGCGCGAGATTCCTGTAGTCCCAGGCCCAGTAGGGCTTGGCGTGGTTGGCCTGCCCGGAGAGGTTAAAGGTCAAATCGGGTTGATCCACGTTGCCCAGATAGGCTTCTTGCCCGCGGGTCTTGAACCACTGATCCATATCCACTGTAGGAGACACCTGGTTTCCCCTGTTCTCAAAGGGAGGCTGCAGGAGGGAATAGCGGACTCCGTAGGTCACAACCAGGTTGGGAGTCATGCTCCATTTATCCTGCAGGTACAGCTCCCCTTCGAAGTTCTGAAAGTGACGCGGAACCAGTTCTCCGTTGGGAATTTGCTGGCCGAACTTATTCTGGTTGGCCTGGGTGAAGGTTTCGCTGAGTATCCCAGCCACGTCCATGGCAGCAAAGCTATAGGAAGTGCCGAAGTTCGAGTCCACATCCGGATAGGGGCCACCTGCGTAGGAATCCATGAGCGAAGGGTCGAGGCTGACGCCTTCGTTGGCGATGAACGACGGATCTAGCCAATACAAGTTGGTCTGCGCGAAAGAAATGTTGTCTGCGTTGGATTGACGATTGTTGCGGATGAGGCGCCAGTTGGTGCCAAATTGAATGGTGTGCGTGCCCTTAGTCCACGATACGTCGTCCGCGAAATTGTTCACAGGCACGTTGGTGAGGATGGTCTGGCTGCCGAAAGCTTGCGTATCGTCGAGGCCGCGAAAGTTAACGAAATCCTGGTTATTGATGCCGCCAGTCCCGAGGCCCTGGCGGACGAATGCATAACGGAAATTATTGATCACATTGTTGGAGATCAATGCTGTATAGCCCGCAGCGATTCCTTTGCTGTTGTTGGTGATGAAGGCGTAGGGCGGCTGTCCGGGAAACTGCGGCGGCTGCTTCTCGTGGTCGTTCTGCAGGTTGCCGCGCACAAATAGCGAGTGGGTCCCGCTGGCGTTGATTTTGTAGTCGAGCTTGACGATGTAGGTGTCGTGTTTGATCGGATCGGCACCCGGGAAGGTGTACCCGGCTGTATTCAGCAGGTCGCCTTCGCTGCTGGAGTTGGGGAGCGGGTATTTGGTAAACAACGCGGCAGGATTGGCACCGCCGATATTGGTAATTAACCCGTTCGGCCCCGGTCCGCCCCAGAGATTTCCTGGGGTGACCGGACAGGTTCCGTTGGAAGCACAGCCCGTCCCGGCCGGGTTGCCTTGATCGAGGGCAGCAACCTGTCCGGGCGTAAGAGTTGCGATGTCAAATCCCGCAAAGGTCTGGCCGCCTCCAACCACACTGATGATTGAGTTCGTGGTAGAGCAATTGGGGTCGCTTCCCGGATCGCAGAGATATTTCAGTTCGCCGTCGGCCATGCTCTGGGTTGGCACTTCACGCGTGACCTGTTCCTGATCCGAGGTGCGCTGGCCTTCGTAAGCCATGAAAAAGAAAAGCCGGTCTTTTTTGATCGGCCCGCCGAACGTGCCGCCGAACGTATTGCGCAGAACAAATCCCGGAACGTTCGGCAAATTGTTAGCCAATTCCGATTGCTTGTTGAACCAGTCGTTGGCCACGGTGAAGTTGGGCCGATAGTATTCATACCCCGAACCGTGGAATGCGTTGGTGCCGCTCTTGGTGACCAGATTCACCTGCGCGCCCGAGGACCGGCCGGAGTTCGCGTCGTAGTTGCCGGTCGTCACGCGAAATTCCTGGAGTGAATCGAGCGTGGTGCGCATGGCGCCTTCGAAAGCGAAGCCTTCGAGTTGATCGTTATCGTCCAGACCGTCGAGCGTGATGTTGGTCTGGTCGCTGCGGGCACCGTTGACCGCGCCCCCGCGACTGTCAGACATCTGCTGATCGTCGGTGGTCTTGCCGATGTAGGTCACGCCAGGCTGCAGGCTGAGAATGGCCACGGGATCGCGCCCTTCGGAAGGCAGGTCGGTCAACTGGCGGGAATTGAAGTTATTGCCCAAGGTCGCGTCCTGGGTGTTGACCTGTGGCGCCTCACCGGTGACGTCAATGATCACCGAGCCGCCCTGTACTTGCAGAGCCATGTTCACAGTCGCCGGACTGCTTACCTGCAACACCACATTCTCCCGTTTGGTCGTGGCAAAGCCGGCAGCCGTCACAGTCATGACGTAGGTGGAGGGAGGCACTTCGAGGAACTGATATGTCCCCTGGTCATCTGTTTTGACGGTTCTCGAAAAGCCTGTCGACTTGTTGCTGAGAGTGACCGTGGCTGCGGCGACCATGGCCCCTTTAGCGTCTGCGATGGTGCCGTGGAGGGACGACGTTGCAGATTGCGCGAAGGCCAAGGTGCCGAGCGCGAGGAATGAGCCGATCACTGCCAGGCCGATCGCTGCTGACCTGATCACTGCCGCCACTAGCCGTGAGCCAGAACGCATAGAAAGCTCCCTTCACCCGAAAGGGCGTCGTTTTCTGATTACGTCATACCCAGGAGAGCAGAGACGAAACGGAGAACCTGGGGCCCTGATGGGGCGCTATTGTGCAACTTCACCACCATAATGTTCAAGCGGAATTTGCGGCACTTATGGCTTCTTGAAACGATAAACTACGGCATTTCAACCGCCGGCACTTCCAGAATTGGAAGTTTATGCACGCCGATGGAAGAGCGCCGAGGCAAGAACGATCACCACGGGATAGCATTCCAGCGTGTAGCGAGGCTCGGGATTCTCCAGGCTCCCAAGAAACGCGGAACGCAGCAGCAGAAATAAAACAAATAGTCCGATGCCGAAAAATTCGCGACCACGCATCAGACCAGCCGCCGCCAGTGCGACGTAGGCCAGATTTACTACACCGAACCCGAGGCTGACCGCGAGCCAGAAACCGTCGTCGTTAAATTCCCACCAGCGCGGGTCCGACGGAAACAACTCGGTTCGCGGACGCAGCCACATGTCGGCGATGCGCACCGTCGGAAGCCAAATGTAATAGCGCAGAGGCGCGGCGTGCACCCGCTCGGCTGCCAGGGTCGCGAAACGGGCATCGAGTTCTGCAGTCATATCGTGATCGCCGTTGTATTCGGACACGAGTTCGCTGGTCTGCTGGCGCTGCTGCTCGGAATCGAAGGCCCGCTGCGGCAAGCGCGTAAGGTCCAACTCCGCTCCGGGGATCGCCCAGTAGATCTCCTGCACGGAAACGTAGTCGGCCATCCAGGTCTTGACCCAGCGGTTGAAGCCGGTCATGACGATATCGTCAGCGTCGGTCGCATAACGCGGGGCCAGGGGCTCGAAGCGGTGCAGAGTGTGCAGATTCCGGGCAGTCCAGGGAATCAGCGGAGCGGTCGCTCCGGCCCCGAGCAGCAGGCCTGCCCAAAAGATGGTTCGAGCTCGGGCTCGATCGATTCGCAGCAAGCGAACAAGCAGCCAGAGGAGATATCCGCCGATCGCTGCGAGTAAGATTCCGCCGTCAGGCCGCAGCAGAATCGCAGCCCCCACCGAGAGTCCGCAGCCGAGCCAGACGACATTTGGGTGAGGGCGTGGCAGAGGAGTGCGCGTCTCTGTCTCGCCGACGGCGAGGCCGCGGGAAGCCAAGTCGAGAGCTAAGACGGTGAAGAAAGTCTCGAGAGTCTCGGTGAGAGCCGCGGCCGCATAATTGGCGAGAAAGGGACAGAGCGCCGCCAGGAGAAACGCGGCCTGCGCGGCTCGTTCGGAGAACAGCCGCCTCGCCAGATCGGCAATCAGAAAGCAGGTCGCCAAATCGAACAGCACCTGCACCAGCAGGACTGCCCGGAAATTTTCGTCTCCGAACAGCGCGAAGATCGCCGCCAGAAATGCCGGATAACCCGGCAGCCGCGAGAGCGTGGGCACGACCACGCCAGAGTTCGTGATGCCGTAAACTCCATGCTGCAACCAGTTCTCCGCGATGTTGGCGTAAAAACGGGAGTCGTCCGTCACGCCCGGAAAATACGCCACCAACAGCACTCGCAGGCCCAGGCCCGACAGGGTCGCCCACACAAAGAACCGCGCCCGTTTTCGCACGAAGTTTCCGATGTGCTTTCCCTCGAAACCCGTCCGCTCTAGTTGCCGCACGCTGCGAATCATAGCGCGTTTGCGGCGATCCCGGCTCACGGAAACTGCGTCTTTGACCCAGCGCAGCTACTCGCCCTGCCCTCCGAGAATTGACCGTGTGCCCTCTACGGCATACGATTGACACTACTCTTCGCTCACCCATGGCCCAGCCCGTCTTTTATGATCCTCGACGCGCCCGGTGGAAACGCCTGCGGCGATTGGTCGACGCCACCGCCGTTCTGGTTTCTGCGCTGATCCTTTTTTTCGTCTACACGGCGTTGCGGGATGAGCCCCTGCCCGAACTCTTGTTCTCACCTCAAAAGCGCGCCTTCAAGGCCCTGAAGGAAAGTGAGAAGGAGAAAGCCCGGGATCGCGTCAAAAAGGCTGCGGCCCGCTCTCACCGCCGATCCAAACTGGCCGCGTCGCAGGTCAAGCTCAATCAGGAGGAAGGAATCCGCGCGGCCTTCTACGTGCCCTGGGACGCCGCCAGTTTCTCGTCCTTGCGTTCTTATGCTCACCAAATCGACATTCTTTATCCTGACTGGTTGCACGTACTCACCGCTGACGGAAGGCTCCAGGGTGTCGACGATCAAACCAATAAATATTTTGATGTGATACAGCGCAACGCCCAGGGCAGCACGGTACTTCCGGTCGATGACCGGGTGATGCCTTTTCTGAAGACCGAAGACCCCAGCATGGAAGTCTTCCCCATGGTGAACAATTCCGACGGCGCAAACTGGGTTGGAGACATTGTTGGGTTCATGAATAGTCCCGAGGCCCGCGCACGCTTTCGCCAGCAAGCTGGGCAGTTTCTCTCGTCCGGCCGCTACCGGGGCCTGATGATCGACTTTGAGGCGTTTCCTCCCACCGGCCAGCCCGGTTATGTCGCACTGTTACAGGAACTCTCGGGCGATCTGCACGCTCGCGGAATGAAGCTTTACGTGGCGGTTCCGCCGCACAGCAATGAATACAATTACCCGGCAATCGCGGCGGCGGCCGACGGCGTCGTGCTCATGAATTACGACGAGCATTATCCCGGCGCCGCCTCTGGCCCCGTGGCGTCACAGGATTGGTTCCTGCAGAACCTCACGTTTGCCAAGACCGTCATCCCGCAGGAAAAGATCATCTGCGCCATCGCCAACTATGGCTACGACTGGGTGCTGAAGCCCAAGAAAGGGAACCTGCCTGCTGACGAACACGACCACATCGTCAGCGTTCAGGATGCCTGGCTGGCGGCGCGCGATTCCGATGTGGACGTCAACTTCGATGATGACGCCATGAACCCACATTTCAGTTACCTCGACGAGCGCAGCGTGCAGCGCGATGTCTGGTTCCTCGACGGGGTGACAGCGTTGAATCAAATGCGATCCGCACAGAATCTGGGTATTCAGACTTTCGCGCTGTGGCGCCTGGGGAGCGAAGACCGCTCGTTGTGGAAGGTTTGGGACATACCCGGAGACGCCGGCGCCACTGACAAACTGAAAGACGTGCCGCCCGGCGCCGACGTCGACATGGAAGGCCAGGGCGAAATTCTGCGCATCGAAGATCCGCCGGCTCACGGCACGCGCGATCTGACCGTCGATGGCAACAGCAAGATGATCACTGACGAGGTCTTTCAGACCTTGCCGGAACCATACCGCGTGGGACGCTACGGCTATAGTCCGAACAAAGTCGCGCTCACCTTTGACGACGGTCCCGACCCCGAGTGGACTCCGAAGATTCTCGACGTGCTCAAGGCCAAGCACGCCACTGCCACATTTTTTCTGATCGGGATTCAAGCCGACAAGTTTTCTGGCGTCGCGAAACGGATTTACAACGAAGGCAATACCATCGGGAACCACACCTTCACTCATCCCGACATCAGTAACATTTCGGACGTATATGTGAGGGTGGAACTGAATCTTACCGAGCGGCTTTTCGCCAGCCTGATGGGGGTGCGCGTAACACTGATGCGGCCGCCCTACGCAATTGACGAGGAACCTGACACTGCCGACCAGGTTCGCCCGCTCCAAATACCGCAAGACATGGGCTACATCACGGTGGGCAATCGGATCGATCCCAATGACTGGAGCGGAGAGCCCTCGGCTGAAAAGATCGCTTCGTATGTGCTGGCGCATCTGCCGCCTTGCCGCCAGGAAGATCTGCGGTGCGGCAACATCGTGCTGCTGCACGATGGCGGCGGCAATCGCGCAGAAACCGTAAAAGCCCTGCCCATGATCATTGACGGCGTCCGGGCTCGGGGATACGAAATTGCTCCGGTTTATGAATTGATCGGCAAGACCCGCGCGGACGTAATGGCGCCCCTGCCGCCCGGCGAGCTTTGGGCGGCCCGGCTCGACCGCTTCGGCTTTTGGCTGTTCGACGCCAGCATCGTCTTCATCACCTGGATTTTTCTGGTAGGCGACCTGCTCATGACCGGACGCCTCATCTTCATCGGAGCGGCGGCCGTCTATGACCGCGCGCGCGAAAAGATTCTCGGCAGGCCCGCGGAAGTCGCGTCCTACAAGCCGAAAGTTGCGGTGCTGATTCCCGCCTACAACGAAGAGAAAGTAATCGAGCGTACTATTCGCGCCGCGCTCAACTCGAATTATCCCAACCTGCGCGTCATAGTGATTGACGATGGATCCAAGGACCGCACGCTCGAAGTGGCGCGCCGCGCCTTCGCCGCCGAGACCGCAGCGGGAAAGGTTCTGATCCTCACCAAGGAGAATTCCGGCAAGGCCGAGGCGCTCAACTTCGGCATCGAGCACATCGGAGATGCCGAGCTCTTTGTAGGTATCGACGCTGACACCATTATCGCGCAGGACGCGATCACGCGACTGGTGCCGCATTTTATCAATCCTAAAGTCGGCGCCATGGCGGGCAATGCCAAGGTTGGCAATCGCGTCAATCTGTGGACGCGGTGGCAGGCTCTTGAATACATCACCAGCCAGAATTTCGAGCGCCGCGCTCTCGACGTGCTGGGCGCGGTCAGCGTGGTGCCCGGCGCGATCGGCGCATGGCGAGTTTCCGCCGTGCGCGAAGCCGGAGGGTACCACCTTGACACCGTCGCCGAAGACGCCGATCTCACCATGGCCCTGCTGCGCCGCGGCTATCGCGTCGAGTACGAAGACATGGCGCTCGCCTACACGGAAGCGCCCACCAATGCGAATGCGCTGATGCGCCAGCGTTTTCGCTGGTCCTTCGGCATCCTGCAGGCCGTGTATAAACATCGCGGTGTTTTCGCTCGCAAAGGCGCGCTGGGATGGGTCGCGCTGCCCAACATCGTCATCTTCCAGATTCTATTGCCGCTGGTGTCGCCCCTCATCGACATCATGTTTGTAGTCGGGACGATCTGGTATTACATTCAGAAACATTTCCACCCGGACTCGACCGACCCCGCTGACTTCCACAAGCTGGTGTTGTTCTTCTTTGCGTTCCTGGTCATCGACTTCATCGCCTCGGCGATTGCCTTCGCTCTCGAACGCCGGCGCCCCGATGAAAAAGAAGACATCTGGCTGCTCAGCCAGGTCTGGCTCCAGCGCTTCGCCTACCGCCAGCTATTTTCCGTCGTACTGTTCAAGACTTTGAAGCGCGCGCTGGAAGGCCGCAAGTTCGCTTGGGACAAGCTGGAGCGCACGGCCGCGGTGAGCTATGTGCCAACGGAGAACCGCGACCACGTCAACGTGCCGTAGGAGTTCCACACTGTCGTCTGTACCTCCGCCCTGTCATCCTGCGCGGAGCATTGCTTTCGCGAAGCGAAAGCAATGCGGAG
>Ga0302325_10005442_pt1 | contig 28913 bp, 24 predicted proteins | sample Palsa_T0_2_FD_201948 | JGI IMG/M metagenome (GOLD analysis project Ga0302325, IMG submission 201948) | Peat permafrost microbial communities from Stordalen Mire near Abisko, Sweden - Palsa_T0_2 | ecosystem: Environmental > Terrestrial > Soil > Palsa > Peat permafrost | place: Sweden: Abisko...
CGACTTCCTTGACACCCAGACTATCCCAGGGAATCCGTTCCACGTTCTTGCCATCCACCAAATGAAAAAGGGCGTCGTCGAAGGAAAACCACAGATCCCCTCCTGCGCCCTCGGCAATCGAGCCCTTCGTCGCACCAGGGACAGTTTTGATGAGAACAAACTGGTCATTGTTCATGTAGCCGAACCCGCCAAGAGTCGAGACCCAAAGCCGTCCGCGACTATCTTGAAGCAGACCCTGCACTTGAAGCCGCAATCCACTCTCGTGTATCGCGCGCATGCCATTAACAACTAAATTACTTGCGGGTCCCGTGCGGTCGTCGACCGTAACTTCCGAATTCCTCCAATTGATCAATCGATCAGCCGTGCCAACCCAAAGGCTTCCATTCTTAGCCGCCAGGATCGGCCCGGATAATCCCGCGGGGAAACCCTCCTTTGCGGAAAAGGTTGGGACGGAAAAGTCGCGAAAACGGTCGAGCCCACCCTCGGTGGCGACCCAGATATTGCCCTCGCGATCCTCGAACACACAGTGGACCAAGTTCGCAGAAAGGCCATCGACCTGCGTGAAAAGTTCTGCCCTTCCACGGCGTAAATGCACCAGACCTGAAAAACTTCCTACCCACAAACTGCCGTCGTGGTCCCAGAGGAATGAGTCAACGCCGGACTGCCGCGCCAGCATCGCCACGGGATACACCTCGCTTTTTCCCTTAACGAAACGCTGAATTCCGGTTGACCTGCCAAACAACAGTCCGCCGTCCTTGTCTTCAGCCAGAGCGGACGTCATCGTCGTGCCCGTAGGAAAAAATTGTGGACTCTCCGGCTTCCACCTCCATAGCCCTTTGAACGTGCTCACCCAAAGAGCGTTCTTACTGTCTTCGTAGATGCTCTGCACTCCCTCACCTGGGTCGGAACACTGAGCGCGGCCCCCCTTGATGGCGCAGAGCCTTCCGTGCCCCGGAACTCCGAGGCCGCCAGCCCACACCGTGCCCTCATCATCCTCGACGAGCGCATCAACAATCCATCCCACCATCTCAGGGTACTGTGATAACTTGTCATCCTTCCAACTTGCGAGGCCCTTCCCAGCGCCGATCCACAGAGTCCCGTCACGCGATACCAGCAGCTTTTTCACAATGTTGCTCGGAAGATGCTCACCGGCAGGCGGCTGCCACGGCACAGCCCGAACACCATCAAACCGGAGCAAGCCGGCTTCGGTGCCCAGCCAGAGATAACCGTCAGGAGTCTGGGCGATCGAGTGAATAGGCCCCTTGGCAAAACCATCACGCACCGTCCAGGCGGTATGGGCGTATTGGCTGATATCGAGTGAGGGATCTAACGCAATGGCGCAAACGCTCGACGCCAGCAGTACGGCCAGCCCGACGATGGCACTTGCTCGCGGTTTTGTCATACCGGGAGACATTTTAGTCCAGCCGCATCCCGTGCGGCTCTTGTCTTCAGAGGTTGACAGCCCTGATTCCCTTCAGGGTATAACAGGTTCTACGCCCAAACGATCGTTGAGGGCACGTTGTTGCATTTTTCGGCGAGCGGTAAAGAACGGCCCGCGGGATCAGCCTTGACGACACTTTCTTCCCAGTCCTAATCTGCCGCGTACTAGGCTTGGGGCGACAAAATGGATCGAAATACGAACTTGGAGTCGAGACCTTCGAGCGCACCCGACTGCTGCGGCCATTTTTTCGATTTGCGGATCGACACCTGTCTCTCAGCGTCAAAGCGCTACAGCATACGAATCCCGGATGATGGGCTGGACAATGAACCGGCAGCAATTTATGCGCCACTATACATTCGTGCTGGCGAGAGCGGGATCATAAAATTTCTCGAGCGGATCTGCCTGCTAACGATTCTCGCCGTTTCTTCGCCACTGAAAGCGCAGAGTTTCTATGGATCGATTCTCGGAACGGTAAGGGACACCTCTGGCGCCGTGGTGCCGGACGCAAGCGTGAAAGTGACCAACATCGGGATGAATGAAAGACAAAATGTTCGATCGGATGCAGAAGGCAAGTACAGCATCGTGAATCTGGTGCCAGCCACCTATAAAGTTGACGTGACGAAAGCACGTTTCAAAGAGTTCTTGAGCGACCAGGTAACGGTGGGAGTAGGAGCGGTCGTGCGCGTCGATGCGGTATTGCAGGTGGGTGCCGCGAGTGAAACCATGGTAGTGGCAGCCGAAGCGCCACTGGTCCAAACTGACACGAGTGCCATGAGCGAGGAGATAGGCCGAGCACAGGTCCAGGGATTGCCGCTCAATGGCCGTAACGTGATGAACCTGATTGCCCTTGCTCCGGGCACCGTGCCCGGAGGCTCGAGCGCGGGCAGCACGGGACTCAACCAAGGAACCCGCACCAGCAACCAGGGGTGGGGCAACTACCAGATCGGCGGTGCCATCCAGGGCCAGAGCGCCGAGTTTGTTGACGGCTCCCCCATCAATGTTCTCGGCGGAAACACTGTGCCCCTTGTCGTGACGCAGGACGCAGTTCAGGAATTCAGCGTTATCGGCAGCAATGCCGGCGCCGATTTCGGGCGGTTTGCCGGCGGTGTTGTGAACATGACGTCGAGGAGTGGTACTAACTCATGGCACGGATCGGCGTACGAATATTTCAGAAACGCTGACCTCAACGCCAACGATTTCTTCAACAATCGACTCGGCGCACCCAGGCCCAAGGATAATCAGAACCAGTATGGCATTGTGTTGAGCGGGCCAATCAAGAAGGACAAAGCGTTTTTCTTCTTTAATTGGGAGGGATTCGCGAAGATAATCGGCGAGAGCTCGCCGACCAACGTGCCGACCCAAGCCATGCGGAACGGCGTCTTCACCAATCCGATTACGGATCCTTTGGGAAACTGCAACATCGTGCAAAACCCAAGTGCGGGAACTTGGACGATCACCAACCTCTTCCAAGGCGCCTGCGGCGACCCGCTGGCTCATATCCTGATGAACTATTACCCGCTGCCAAACACTTCGGGAGCGTTCAACTGGTTCTTGACCACGCCAATTACAAACCATCAGAACCAGTACAACGGCCGCGTCGATTACGCTATCGGTCCCAATCAGCGGCTCTTTGGCCGCTACACCTATTGGACCCTGCGTGATACCGGGTTCTCCGAATTCAACAATGCCGGCGGTTGGCCCACCGCCAATGGTCACGTCATCAACCGCTCGCAGCAGGCTGTGGTGGGAGACAGCTATACCTTTAATTCAAGCACTCTCCTCGACGTTCGCGTCACTTATGTGAGGGAGTACTCACCGAATTATCCGGATAGCGTCTCGGTCAATGAATCACAATTCGGACCAGCATATGCGGCTCTGGCGCCGCAGATGAGCATCCATGTGCTTCCCGTTTACACGCTTAACGGAATCCATAACTTTTATAACTTTGGCAACATAACCGGGTACTCGGTGAACTGGTGGAACACCTATGGCGCGAACGCGAACCTGACCAAGATCGTCGGCGCGCATAGTCTGAAGTTCGGTACTGAGCTCCGGCTAATGGATCAGAGCGGCACTGGGTTTCTTGGCAGCGGATCGGGACAGTACACGTACAGCACAACATATACCGGAGACGAATGGGCTTCCTTCCTGATGGGCTATCCCGATCAGATCCAGTTCGGAACGATCAACACGACTGCCAGTTACAACTACTACCAGGCTTATTACGTGACCGACGCCTGGCAAGCGAAGCGGAACCTGACGCTGAACCTCGGTCTCCGTTATGAGTTGCCCGGAGCGGTTGCAGAAAGAAATAACAAGGCTACCGTGCTGCTTCCGCATGCCGTCGATCCGTACACCGGTGTTACTGGAACTCTCACGCTGGTGGACTCCTCTCCCTATCCTCACAGGAGCACCGTCCTTCCGAAACACAACTTGTTTGCCCCGCGCCTGGGCTTTGCCTATCGCCTCCACAACGAGACGGTAATACGAGGCGGCTACGGAATCTCCTTTCTGCCCCCCGACCTGACGGGCGTGCTGGCAGACAATTCTTTGGTCAACGCGGCCACCGCACAAATTAACGTGACCGCGGCATTGCCAACGCCCTTACAAAATCTTTACCCCAAGACACTCAATCAACCGATCGGCCGTACCGAACCGAGCTTCATGACCCTGTATTGCTGCACCGCCAGCTTGAAAAACATCAGCGGACCGGTTCCCCAGCAGAATTTCCCCTACGTGCAAGAATGGAACTTCACAGTGAGTCACCAATTTAAATACAACTGGATGGCAGAAATCGGCTATTCCGGTTTGAAGGGAACGAACTTGCCCGGAATCGGCGGTTCCCTGGACGAACTCTCCAGTAAGTATTACTCGATGGGATCTGCACTGCTGAACTCTACGACCCTGAACGGGATTCCAATGACGGTGGGTCAAAGCCTTAGGCCCTACCCGTTTTACAGTGACCTCAGCGACACCGCCGAATTTTATGCCCACAGTAATTACAACTCGCTGCAGGCAAAGTTGGTTAAGCGTCTCGGCTCTGGAGGCACCCTGTTGGCCGACTACACGTGGTCGAAAAACCTTGCGAACACGGACACTCTCAATGGCTACCTGGAAGCCAAGCCATCTGCGCAGAGCTCTACCAGTGGCGAGGGCACGATCCAGGACTACAACAACTTGAATGGAGAATACTCGCTCCTCAGCTACAACGTGAATCAGCGAGCGGTGATCAGTTACGTGCTGGATCTGCCGTTTGGTAGGAGCCAGAGATTCGCCAACAAGCTTGGGTCACCAGCTGCCGTGCTGATCTCCGGCTGGAGCGTGAGCGGAATCGCGACCTTCCAGTCCGGATTCCCTCTGTTTCTGACCGAGGCGCAATCCAATCCATTGACGCAGTTCTTTGGCGGTGGCGCTCTCCGCCCGAACGTCGTACCCGGCTGCAAGAAGAAGATCTCCGGTTCAGCAGAAAGCCGCCTGAATGAATGGTTCAACACGTCTTGCTTTACTTATCCGGGCGACTACGCTTTTGGCAACGAGCCCCGAGTCGACGCCAAACTGACGTCGGAAGGCGTCAACAACTTCGATTTCGCAGTCATGAAATCGACGAATATCTCAGAGCAGGCTAGTGTGCAGTTCCGCGCCGAGTTCTTCAATATTTTTAACCGCGTGCAGTTTGCCCCTCCTGTGACTCAGCAAGGTTCCTCGAATTTCGGAGAAATTCTGTCGCAGGTCAACCAGCCCCGCGAAATTCAGTTCAGCCTACGCGTCAATTTCTAGGCACTGCCCGGCTAATACATTCTTGGCCCGCGCCCCAATTAGTCAGCAGACCCACAGTGTCAAAGTCAGGATGTCGGAATACTGCCGTCTGCACAAAACCAACCCCCATATGGCGCCGAATCCACTGCTTGGGCAAGTCGGACCAGCCTGCAAAGGCCCGAGATGTGGAACGTCAGGTGCAAATGAGAATGCGGGCGGGAGTCGCGGTCCTTTTGGGATGTGCGACTAGAAACTCCGCCCTCGCCATATTTCTTGCAAATCAAGGAGCGTAAGTAATGGCCGCCTCTCCCGTCCACGTCGAGTCTCCAGCACCCGCATCGAGGCCGGAACTTCCAAGAAAAGAGCCGAGCGTAGCTCAGCCTTCCTCTCGGTGGCAGAGATACGTCACGCCTGTTCTGGTTGTCCTGCTCGCTCTCGCCGTCCTGGTCACCGTTACACGGAACTGGAATTCCTGGGAAGGCGGCAAAGCGGAACAGGAGACCGATGACGCTTACGTCCGAGGCGATCTTACTCCGCTCAGCACCAAGGTGTCCGGCATTGTCGGCGCAGTACATGTCTCCGACTATCAGCAGGTCCACAAAGGGGACCTGCTAGTCGAACTGCAAGACAATGATTACCAGGCTCAGGTGGGTCAGGCGAATGCGGCGGTAGCAGCAGCAAAGGCGGCCATCGAGAACAACCGGCGCCAGAAACTACTACAGCAAGCCAAGATTGATCGGGCGCTCGCGGGAGTATCGCAGGCGCGAGCCGAAATTGCCGCGGCGGAAGCGGGAATTGCAGGTGCACAGGCCGACCTCGACCGCAATTTTTCCGAGCGCACCCGACAGGAGGCTCTCCTGGAGACCAACTCCACCACTCGTCAGAAGATTGAACAAGCGGTGGCCGCAGAACGAGGCTCGCGCGCGCAACTGACCGGCCGTCAAGCATCACTGGAGCAGGCCAAGGCAATGTTTTCCAGCAGTCAATCGGCGGTCGAAGCGGAACGTCGCGGGCTGGAAGTTGTGAACTCCCAGGAATTCCAGTTGCTCGCCGACCTACAAGGTAAGGAGGCGGCGCTTACGGTGGCACAAGTGAACCTGGGCTACACGAAAATTTACGCGCCGGGAGACGGCACTGTCGGAGAGCGGCAGGTTCGACCAGGACAGCTGGTCTCTCCAGGAACACAGGTGATTGCCTTCGTGGACAGGATGAAATGGGTACAGGCGAATTACCGCGAGACTCAGTTGACCAATGTCAAGGTTGGCGACCCCGCGGAAATTCGGATCGATGCATTCCCGGGCCAGACTATTCGCGGCAAGGTCATGGAGATTGCCCCGGCTAGTGGGTCGCAGTTTGCCTTGCTGCCGCCCGACAACGCTACCGGAAACTTCACTAAGGTTGTGCAGCGCGTTCCTGTGAAGATCGAATTGGATGATGCCAGCTTGGCTGCACAACTTCGACCAGGTCTGTCTGTAATCACGACGGTCCGCACCAGACGATAGCCGGGGTATTTCATGGCCGCCTCCATCGCTATAAGCCGCCCTCCCACAACAGCAGAGCTCGCACATGCGGCGGCTGCAGCCATTCCCTCGGAGATTTCCACCCGGCCTCTGCTAGGCATCCTCGGAGTCGTCACCGGCGCCGGGCTCGTCACGCTCACCGGTCGCATGCTTTCGCTGGGTCTCGCAGATCTGAAAGGTCACGTCGGCATAGGTTTCGACCAAGGTGCATGGCTCGACAGCGCCTATAACGCGGCCCTTATGTTTATCGGGCCCTTTAGTGTCTACCTCGGAGGGTTACTCGGACCACGCCGCATCCTTCTCTTTGCAGCTGGAGTATTCACGCTGACCTGCGCCTTCCTGCCGCTCACCCACAGCTACAGTCTTCTGGTTGCGGCATTGATCGTCGCCGGGCTGACGTCGGGCACTTTTTATCCGCTCACCCTGACGTTCGCACTCCGCAATATTCCGCTTCGGTTTCTACCATTCACCCTCGCGCTCTACGCTACGTCTGTAGACGGAGCCGTCAATATTGCGCCGTCACTATTCGGCTGGTACCGCGATCATCTTTCCTGGCACTGGATGTTCTGGAATTCGGCCCTGATTGCGCCGGTGATGATGGCCTTGATCTACTTCGGGATACCTCCGGCCCCGGCCCGAAAAAAGGACGGCCCCGCACCCAGCTTTGTTGGGTTTCTGTATCTGAGCGCCGGATTGGCCCTTGTGTTTACCGCCATCCAGCAGGGACAGAGGCTCGATTGGTGGCGCTCCGGACTGTTTAACGGATTGTTTTGGTCCGGTTCGTTCCTCCTGGTTTGCGCGCTCATACGGCGGTTGCGTGGTCCGAACCCACTAGTGGCACTTCCTTATCTCTGGCAATGGAACACTGTGCTGCTTGGAACGTTACTGTTCTGGTTTCGTTTTACGCTTACTGGAACCATCATCCTGATTCCCCAATCGCTGGCCATTCATGGCTTCGAAGCCGACCAGATCGGGCCGGCGGTGATCTGGAGTGCTGCTCCTCTGTTACTGATCGCGTTCACCGCTGCCCTCCTCCTGCTTCGCAAACTGGACCCACGTCTGCTGATGGCAGTGGGCTTTGCCTGCACTGCCTTCGCCGTCTGTTTGAACGCCGAGTACAGCACCGCTTGGTCGGCGCAAAACTACTACCGCACCGAGTTATTGATGGGCATCGGGCAGGCGTTTGCATTTATCGGACTTGTGGGATGCTGTGTCCTGCAAGCAGTTTTCACCGGAGGTCTAGCGAAGCCTCAGTGGGTTCTGACGTTCTCTGCGTACTTTCATACGATTCGCCTATTTGGTGGAACGGCCGGCGCCGTGTATATGGGCCACTTTGTTGCCGAGCGCGAGAAGCTCCACTCGAACCTTCTAGGACTGCACGTGAACCAGGGAAGCTGGATTACAGACAGAACTTTTCACGCCCTGGCGGCCGGAGTTTATGGGAAATCATTTGGCGCGGGCGAGGCTGCTGCACGCTCTGTAGGTCTCATCGGAGCCCGGCTGCGCCTTCAGGCTTACGCTTTGAGCCTGATCGACGGGTTCTTCTTGGTGGCATGGGCTTGTTTTCTCGGCCTCCTTTTGACCGCCTTACTGCGCAAGTCACCGCTGAACTACGGTGACCTCAGCACCCTGCAGCCGGTTAAGGAGAAGCACTCATGAAATGGAAATTACGCCTGTCGTTAGTCACTCTTGTGCTCTCCGGGACCTTGGCCTTTGCGGCAGCCCCAGACGATACTGCTTCTGCCCGCCACATCACCTTGCACGAGGCAGTCCAGTTGGCGTTGCTGCACAATCACGGTGTCCACATCGCCGAATACAAGGTCGACGAGAAGCAGCACGCCAAGGAGGTTGCGAGAAGCGCATATTTTCCCACGATTCACAATGACAGCAACTTCGTACATATCACCGACACGCAGTTGATACAAATTCAGGCGGGTAGTCTGGGCACGGTCGCAGGAAACCCCGTTCCTTCTGCAACTGCGACCCTTAACCAAGGTGGACGTGACCTGACGACCAGCGGCACGCAGCTGACCCAGCCTCTCACCACGCTGCTGAAAATCCGGCCCATGAACGACATGGCGCAAACTGAGCTGAAGGCCTCGCGTCAAAGAGCGCAACAAACGCAGAACGATGTCGCCCTGAAAGTCCACCAACTCTATTACAAGGTTCTGATTGCACAGGTTCACCGCGCCGCCATAGAAGCCAGAATCAAAGCTTCGGAAGATCTGCAAAGCGAACGCGTCCAGCAGGTGAAGTTCGGCAGCGCAATGGAAGAGAACCTGATCGAAAGCCGGGCGCAACTCCTCGAAGCGAAACAGGAGTTGCTGACTACCGATTTACAGCTCTCCGACCTTACGCTGCAGCTCAACGACACAATAGGACTGCCCCTCGCTACTGCTTTGGATCTAGACCCGAGCACTGCAGAGGTGGAACCACCGTGCGCGCGCGAAGCGTGTGTGGCTGCGGCGATTGCATCCCATCCCGAGATTACTGAAGCGCGCAACGAAGTGGAGAAAGCAAATGCCGCGGTTCACTTGGGAAAAACAGACCTCTATGTGCCGGACGTGGACGCCTTTGCTCGTTACAGTTACCAAAACAATGTTCCATTTCTGGCACGTAATTTCGGCTCTTTTGGTGTTCACTTCAGCTATGACCTCTTCGACTCGGGGCACAAGCGCGGGATTCTTCGTGAGCGTCAATCCCAGTTGGCACAAGCGAAAGAGAATCTTGCCCGACTTACCGATGAAGTCGAACTGGCGGTTCAGACTGCGTACAACAAGCTGGAAAGAACTCAGCAAATGCGGAACGTATCTGAAGAACTACTGGCCTTGCGCCGCGAATCCAATCGAGTTCTGCATCAGCAACTGGTACGGGGAGAAGCCCTGACCTCCCAGGCCGATTTGGCAACCGCTCAGGAACTGGATGCTCGGACCTTGCTCTTACAGTCACAACTGGACTACACGCAAGCGAACGACGAGATCATCCACGCCATGGGCCAGACACCTGAATAGTTGAATGTTGAAGATCAACACGCTTAAAGGAGTATCAATGCATAGAAAGTACCTGTTCCTTGTCGCAGCACTGGCCTTGGTACCGCTGCCAACTCTTAACCTGGCTTTTTGTCAGGACGCCACTTCCCAACAGGACAAACCGGCCGCGTCCGGTGGCAAGTTTGCCACTCAGGGCGATGACGATCAAGCGCAGATCGATCAAGACATCAAACTGCTGAGGGAGAACCTGCGATCACGGAAGAAGCTGATTGTCGCGGCCAACATGCAGCTGACGAGCACGGAAGTGGAACAGTTTTGGCCAGTTTACGACCAGTACGCGGCCGAGCTATCCAAAATTAACGACACGAAAGCTGCGCTGATTGAGGACTATTTGCAGAATCTCGACACGATGACCGGCGAACAGGCCGAGAGCTATGTGCGAAAGCGTGCGGCTGTCGAGGAGTCGGTCATGCAGCTAAGACTTAAGTACATTCCAACCTTTCGCAAAGTCCTTTCCGGCCGGCAAACGGCACTGTTTTTCCAGATCGATTGGAGAGTCGGCCTGCTAATCGACATCCAGTTGGCACAGATGCCTCTAATTGATCCTTAATTTCGCCACAAGCCACGCGCGATGGCTCTCGGCACCAAAGGGGGAAATGGGTTGACGAGCGACATAGTAAGTGCCACCGATCTTCAGATCACCGTAGATAAGACCAGCGAAGGCACGCTCGTGCGCTTGCGGGGGCATCTTGGCATTGACTCGTCGCCCGCCCTTCGGGATCGGCTCCTCGCCATGATGCAAAAGCAATCGATGGAAACCGTCGTCGTCGATTTGACGGATGTCTCCTACCTGGACGCATCGGGCATTGCGACCCTCGTCGAAGGACTGAAGATCGCGCGTAGTGGCCACAATAGTCTGCGCATTCAGGGACTGCAAGGTCGAGTGCTTCATTTATTCGAAGTGACCGGATTGTTGGATATCTTCGAAATCAATGGCAGTAGAAGTGCTCCCTCAGTGGTGAAGGTGCCCTGATGGCAACCGTTCTCGAAGCCGTTGGAAGAAGGACGATCTCCGAACTCGACTATGTCGGAAGTCTGAACATTCAACTATGGGCCACGCTGCGCGCCATGGGGAGCGCGCTACCGCTGGTCGGGAACCGTTATCGGTGGCAGGCAGCGGTACGCCAGATGCTGCAGATCGGCGTGGATGCGCTGCCCATGGTGGCGCTGATGGCAATTTGCACCGGCTTCATCCTTGCCATGCAAGGAGCTTCGGAACTACGACGCTTTGGTGCCATCCACTATGTCATCGATCTCGTCGCCGTAGGCTTCATGCGCGAACTTGGCCCTTTGCTGACCGCCATCGCCGTCAGCGGAAGGTCCGGATCGTCTTTCGCGGCTGAGATCGGAACCATGAAGGTGACGGAGGAGCTCGATTCCCTTCGCGTCATGGCGCTTGAACCCGTGGAGTTCCTGCTGGCCCCAAAATATTTAGCTGCGCTGATCAGTGTTCCTTGTCTCAGTATTATCTCGAATGTTTGCGGAATATTGGCGGGTGGATTGTTCATGTTCTTCAGCACCCGGCTCGACCTGCTGCTCTACTTCCGTTACGTGTTGGACTCCATCGTGCTGCGCGATGTGATCACCGGACTGATCAAGAGCGTGGCCTTCGCCACCATCATTGCTCATGTTGGTTGCCTCGAAGGCTTCCGTGTCAGCGGAGGACCCGACTCGGTAGGCCGCTCCACAACCAGTGCGGTGGTGAAGTCTACTTTTCTCGTAATCGTGGCTGACGCCGTATTCACCGCCATTTTCTACTTCACGGTGAAATCCTGATGCCGATCATTATGATTCGCGACCTGGTGGTCGAATACGATGGGCGCCGGATACTGGACGGGCTCAGTCTCGACATCGAGCACGGAGAAACCATGGTGCTGTTGGGCGGCAGCGGCTCAGGCAAGAGCACGCTTTTGCGGCAGATCCTTGCCCTGGAGCGTCCCAAATCAGGCAGCGTCTTGGTGAAAGGGATTGACATTACTCGTTGCACCAACGCCGAACTGAAATCTGTCCGGCGCTCCATCGGCGTGGCTTTTCAAAGCGCAGCGTTGTTCAATTCGCTCTCGATCGAGGACAATGTCGCACTAACCCTTCGAGAACACACCAGGCTCGCACCTTCCATCGTTGACCTGGTCGTATGGATGAAGTTGGCTGTGGTCGGTCTTGGAGATTTCGGCAAGCTACATCCACAAGAACTGTCCGGCGGCATGAAAAAGCGAGCGGCGGTCGCGCGGGCTCTCGCGCTTGAGCCCGAGATTCTGGTGCTCGATGAGCCCTCGGCGGGACTAGATCCCATTGTAGCGGCCGAACTGGATGAACTGATCCTTCTCCTCAAAGAGGTTTTCCAGATGACGGTCATCGTGGTGACTCATGAGTTGCCGAGCGCATTCCGAATCGCCGACAGAATCGCAATGCTCTACAACGGCAGGTTCACTTCTATTGGCACGAGAGATGAAATCAGGGCGAGCCAGAATCCCCGCGTGCGGCATTTTCTCGATCGTATTCCGGAAGACATGACGAAGACGTCTGCAGTCGCAGCTTATTTCGGCAAGTACCTGCAGACTCAGGAGGCCTCAGAATGACGACAGAAGCAAAAGTCGGGGCCTTCGTCCTGGGATGTTTCTCGATCCTGGCATTCACCATCATCTATCTGATGCATGCGCAATTCAGCGGAGATACGGTCCCCTATCGAACGTATCTGCGTTACGCCGGCGGCCTTGAGCCGGGAGCTGATGTGCTCTTTGGCGGGATCACCGTGGGGAAAGTAACAGCCGTTCGGCCGTGGACGGAAGATCCGACTCGAATTGAGATTCGGCTCGACGTGAAACAAGGCACGCCTCTCAACGAAAAGTCTGTGGCCAAGCTGGGTTTGGTGAGCCTCATGAATAGTGCTGCGTTGTCGATCACCACCGGCAGCAACGATGCGAAGCGCCTTGCGCCCGGGTCCGCAATCCCGTCGAAGGAGGTTGCCAGCCTGGATGAGATCGCGGGCAAGATGGCCGACGTCGCGGACAGCGCCGGCGCGCTCATCGCGCAAGCACAGGGAGAACTGGAAGGCATCAGCGGCGACGCACGACATCTCCTTGCCAATCTGAACACCGTGACCGGTCCGCCCACGCAACAGAAGGTCCAAGCGGTGCTGGATCACGTCAATGGCATATTGGCGACCGAAGGCCCCAAAATCGATCGCATCGCCGATCAATTGACCGCGCTTAGCCAGCACGCGGATGACACCATCCAGAACGTGAATGGCACTGTGACCGATGTGCGGGAACCGGTCCGCAAGGATCTGGCGGAACTGCAGAACACACTGTTGCAGGCCAGGCAATTACTGACGGACATGCAGGTCATGGTGCGTGCGAACGACTACAAGATCGACGACACGGTGGAGAACCTGCGCCAGGCAACGGACAACCTGGATCAGCTGACCGACTCGCTGAAGCAGCGTCCGTGGAGTCTGATTCGGATCAAGCAACCGAAGGAGCGACAGGTCCCGCAACAATAGTGAAGGTGGTTATGAAAAAGCATCTGAAGGCAGTTGGTTTGGCGCTGGCAACCGTGATTCTGGCTGGCTGCGGCGGAGCGGTGAAGTACCCGAACTACTACACGCTCCACCTGCCGCCCCCGCCGGATCCGCCGGCGGCAGAAAATGTTCGTGCGACCCTAGCGGTGCGCGAATTCCGATCGCCGGTTTACCTGCGGCAAGGGCCGATTGTGTACAAGAGGTCTCCCGAACAAATCGGCTTTTACAATTACCACCGCTGGGCGGTTGACCCGCGGGAATTCCTGACCAATGCCGTGACCGACCGGTTGCGCGCGAGCGGCAACTTCGCGCAAGTCAGAGCCTACGATGGGCGTTCCGACGTCGATTACGTTCTCAGCGGACACCTCGAAGAGCTCAACGAAATCGACTACGAAGGCGGGGTCAAGGTTCAGGTTGCCATCTCCGCCCAGATGGTAAGCCTTGCCACAGGTGCAACGGTGTGGACCAACTCCGTTTCCGAGGTTGGAACAGTCAGCCAGCGCGATGTGCCAGCGGTTGTCTCCGCGCTGAACGCGACGATGGGACGGGCGATCGAGAAGCTGTTGGATCCAGCGCCCAGACCTAGTTCGATTGAACCGGGGGTAAGCAAAGCGATCGTTGGTGCTCTGAAATAGCGAGAGCGGCAGTTACGTACGAGAATCTGCGATGGGATTTCCGGACCACCGTACCCTTAATGTCGTGCTGACCACCCTGCTGGTCGCAGGTGTAGGCATTATTGTGTACAGAGCGTGGCCGATCATCCTGGTCTTTTACTCGCTATCTTTTTCGCCTACCTGATCAATCCGGTCGTCAAGTTCCTGGAACGGCACTCCCTATTTTTTCGGAACTTGAGAGGTCCCGCCGTGGTGGAGGTCTATTTGGCCTTCTTGATTGTGATTGCGTTTCTGGGTTATGGACTTGCGCCGGGGGTTGCCAGCAGGACGGTCGCACTGTTCGATAAAGTTCCCGCAATACTAGACGGATTGTCTACCGGGGAGATCGCGACGGATTTCGGCAAAGACTATGGTTGGACTGACACGCAAGAGGTGCGTCTCAAATCATTTCTTCTTCGGCACCGAGATAACGTTCAAGATCTGGTGAAGTTAGCGGATCGCTACATCTCCCATGCTGCAGAGGTGTTCGGCTGCCTTCTGCTCATTCCAGTCCTTGCTATCTTCTTTCTGCGCGATGGCGATCACATCGCGGATGTTTTTACCAGACTAGTCTTTCCGGAGGACAGCCGGGAGACCGTCCGTGCTCTCACGGCCGAACTGCACAGCATGCTCCAGTTGTACATACGAGCCCAGGCAGTTCTCTGCAGCTTGTCGTTCGCCTTCTATTCCACAGTTATGCTGCTCTTCAGATTTCCGCACGCAGTCGCGCTGGCTGCTCTCGGCGGGATGTTGGAGTTTATACCTGCGGCGGGCTGGATCACCACAGCGGCCATGATCATTGGCGTCGGCGTAATCAATCATGCGCATTGGACGTGGATGGTCCTGCTTCTGATCCTCTGGAGGGTCACGCAGAATTACTTCACGTATCCGAGAATCATGGGACGTCAGTTGGAACTTCATCCACTCGCTGCGATCTTCGCCGTGCTCGTCGGCGCCAAGGTCGGTGGGATTGTGGGCATCTACCTCGCAGTTCCTCTGACCGCGACATTACGCGTAGTATGGCGAACGTATGCTGTCCCGAAGCGGGCCGCCGGGCAAACTCACCAGCCGGCAACAAAGAGCGTTGATCCCTCTAGTCTGGCACTGGCATCCGCGAAGTGACTCAGAGGTTGAGTACGCATACTACTTCAACGTTTAGCTCGTTGAAGAAATCTCAATCGTTCGGGCCAGCACCCGATGAACAGGGCAATTATTAGCCACGTGCAGGAGCCTCTCCCGTTGGATCTCGGACAAATCACCAATCAAGGTAATCCGCTTTTCGATTCTATTTACGATTCCCTTCTTTCGACTGCAGTCATCACAATCTGCGGCGTGAATTCTTGAGAATTTCAATTGCACCTGTACTTTCTCAAGTGGCCAGTTTCTGCGCTCGGCGTACATTCGAACCGTCATGCTGGTGCAGGCGCCCAAGCCAGCCATAACCAGTTCGTATGGGTTAGGCCCACATCAGCGCCACCAGACTCAGGGGGTTCGTCAGCCAACAGTTGGTGAGACCCTGTGGATATGTTTTGGATGTACGCCGGGAAGCCGGAATTCACTACGATGTTTCTGGTCACAATCTCTCCTTCGCCTTTACGCTACACCGGACCGCAGACGGTGCCGGTGTGTAGTGAGCGGCCAGAAACAATACTCCTACGACTACTGCTCCGACGCCGTCTGGCACAACCGCCAACAAACTGACGCGAATGAGAGTCCAATCCTACACACACACATCACGAACCCAGGTCTCCGCTTGGGCGAAATCGCGGAATGCGCGCACCACGCACACATCCTCAACCAGATTCTCCAGCATACGCATGACTCCGAAAGCAACTGGACTGGAAACGACCACTGCGGTTGGACCGAGATAATGCTGAAGCGAAAGCGAACGCAGAAGGTTCACGATTTCCCGAACTTCTGCCGACGATAAGTCGATCCAGGCATGGCGAGCGTCGATGAGTTCGCGGAACGGAAGAGCCGAATCTCGTTGCTCACTCGTGAGATGCTCGCGCACGTCCGCCGCCGAAACCGTACCTTCAGCCACGGTTGTCACTAGGCGTTGCTCGGCGTCGACGCTGTAACCAATACCGGATTTGTGATGGGCAACCCGGGTCCAGACATGACTCCTGCCATCCTTCAGCGCCTGAATCAGCCAGCCGTTCAAGCCGCCGTCGGACACTAACTCGGTTCCCTCAGCCATCATTTCGACGAGCAAAGGATTGGCGCTCTCGTCAATTTGAATCACATAGTTGAGGTCGCAAACAATCTTCCGCGTGGGGGCGAGGGATCGACACTGATCCCAAACTTTCCGCAGCTCTTGAATCCACGGGCCTATGAGCTTCCCGCTGAGTGTAATGCGACATTCCGATGGTGTACCAGCGATCGTGACCTTGAGCATGGCGCTTTGTATATCGGTCAATGTGGACGGCAACTTATTGGCCGAACCCGCGTGGCAAGTGTTCATTAGAGATCGACTAGCCACACCGCTCGTTGACAGCTTTCTTAACGTTGTTTATGCGACTGCTGACTTGCCGGAGGTGTCCTCCGCGGCCTTCGTGGGTTGTGTCGCATGGTGATTCACAATGAGCCGAGAGCCCCTTTGACCCGTGATATAGGTCCAAACCCACTGCAGGAATACCGTCAAACGGAGACTCGATGTCGCCAGGAACTGCAGGTGGATCGCCGCCCAGGCGAGCCACGCTCCGAAACCGCTCACTCGCACCTTGTGACTTTGCAAGACGGCAAATCCCTTGCCTACGACGGCCATGTTGCCCTTGTCAAAGTAACTAAATGAACCTGGCGGCGTGTTACCGGTTACGCGGCTGTGTATGACTTTCCCTGCATAATGTCCTTGCTGCATAGCTACCTGCGCAACGCCGGGAAGCGGCTTGCCGTCTTCCTCGAATGACGCTGTATCGCCAACTACAAATATCTCCGGATGCCCGGGCACAGTCACATCTTTCTGGACACGCACCCGGCCGGCGCGGTCGGTTTCCACCTTCAGCCACTTGCCCGCTGGGGACGGCGCAACTCCCGCCGTCCAGATTACTGTCTTGCTCGCGATTCGCTCTCCCGCCACCACAATTCCGTCATCGTCGATCTGATCCACACTGTGTCCGAGACGCACCTCCACGCCCAAGTCCTCAAGCCGTCGCTTCGCGGCTTCTGAGAGATCCTCAGAAAATGGAGGCAACACTCGCGGTGCCATATCGACGAGCACAATTCTTGCGGATGTCGGATCAATCCGTCGAAAGTCTGATTTCAGGGTGGTTCGGACCAGAATGGCCAGCGCGCTTGCCATCTCCACTCCTGTGGGGCCGGCACCGACCAGAATGAAAGTCAGCAAGTCGCGATACCGGCTCGGATCGTCTTCGGCTTCGGCCTGTTCAAAGGCTTGCAAGATTCTGTTTCGGGCGGACACCGCATCGGCGAGGCTCTTCAGTCCCGGCGCGAACTCCTCAAATTCGTTATGACCGAAATAACTGTGAGTCGCTCCTGTGGCGAGTATCAGGTAGTCGTAGGCCACGGGTACTCGCTCTCGGTCTGCAGTGCTAACCAGTACGCACCTTCGCTCTTTGTCTACTCCCGTTACTTCTCCTAGGACCACCGTGACGTTCTTCTGTTTGCGAAGAATGCTCCGGATTGGCGTCGCAATCTGGCTAGGGGTGAGTGCCGCCGTCGCTACTTGGTAAAGCAGTGGCTGAAACAAGTGGTGGTTTGCCCGGTCGATCAAAATGATCTGTACGGGAGTATGCTTGAGGGCCTTGGCGGCGGCCAGTCCGCCAAAGCCACCGCCGACAAAAATGATTCGTGGTTGAGCCAATTGCTCCTCCATTCGCCTCAGTCCACCGCGACTGGTTCCCGTTTCAGCCTCAACGACTCGCCCCTTCAATCTCAAATTGCGGACTTCCTCAAAATGGATGTGTCATCTGGTCCGGGCAAACCCAAGCTTCAGAGAAGTCGTGCAGTCTGAGTTCCTCGTGAGTGTGCAGCAAACAAAATCTTCGCCGCCATCTCAAATCCAACATGTGGGATCAGAGCTGTCCCCGGTTTCAGCGAATTGTCGAGTGCTCTTCAATTCTCGTTGCCGGAGGAGATTGACTCTTGCCCGAACGATCATCCCGCCACCGCACCCGTTGGGAACCGGTCTCATCAGACTGCGCTGCCGGGCAAAACTGCACCATCAGCTAGTGCAATTTCCGTTCCACGAGACACGAGCAAGAACCTGTTATTTGCATTGACCACAACGTTTGCAAAATACTCAACGACGGGCCTCAGCCATCGCCTCTCGCGACATGCTCGAGCAAATACTGGGGTTGGGATTCTGACCAAAACGTCAGACCGCTGACGCTGTCAGTCTTATGCCTAAACTGCCCGCAGCGTTTTTGTGACGGGCATCCAAATCGGCAGGGTTTACCTCAGTCCTCAAAGCAACAAGAGTCCGGCCCGTTTGGTAACGGGATTGCTTCAACTCTGAGCGGGCACTCGCCGTCAGAAGATTGGAGACACAAGCAACGCATATGAATCCGTCTAATTTCTCTACCGTAAACCCGGCCACCGACGAGCAGATTGAAACGTTCACCTTTTTTACCGCCCAGGAAACAGAAGCCGCTCTCGCGCGCGCAGAGAAGAGCTTCAAGTCTTATGGGAAGCTGCCGGTGCATCGACGCGCGCAGCTACTCTCAAAGCTCGCCGCGACGCTGCGGAAGAACAAGGCACAACTAGCAAAAGTCATCACGACAGAGATGGGAAAGACACTGGCGGAGGCTGAGGCCGAGGTGGAGAAGTGCGCCTGGGAAGCAGACTGGTACGCCGAGCACGGGCCTCAAATGTTTGCCGACGCGCCCGCCGCAACCGGCAGGGTCGAAGCCTATGTTTCGTACCTCCCCCTTGGGCCAATACTCGGAATCATGCCTTGGAATTTTCCTCTGTGGCAGGCGACGCGCATGGGCATTCCGACGCTGCTGGCCGGCAACGTCGTCCTGGTGAAGCACTCGCCCAACACACAGAGGAGTTCGCTCGAGCTTGAGCGCATGATTCTCGAATCAGGATTTCCCGAAGGCGTATTGCAAAATCTGATCCTCAAGACGGAAGACATCGTCAACGTGATCAACGACCCCCGCGTCCAGGGTGCGTCGGTCACGGGAAGCGTGCGCGCCGGTTCCGCGGTAGCCTCCGAAGCTGGAAAGGTGATCAAGAAGACGGTCATGGAGCTGGGCGGCTCCGATGCTTTCATCGTGCTGGAAGACGCTGATATCCCGAAGGCAGTGGCTGCGGGTATCAAGGGACGTTTCAGTAACGCAGGTCAGATTTGCCTGGCCGCAAAACGGTTCATTCTGGTCGGAACAATTGCCGACGAGTTTGAAGAGCAGTTCGTAAAGGCAGCGCAGGCTATCCGGGTCGGTGATCCGATGGACCCAGCAAACCAGATGGGGCCAATGGCACGCACCGACCTTCGCGATTCCCTCCACAAGCAAGTTGAAAGCAGCATTGCAGCAGGCGCCCGCGCGCTCTGTGGCGGTAAACCCAAGGACGGCAAGGGTGCATTCTACATGCCCACGGTGTTGAGCGGTGTGACGCAAGGGATGCCTGCCTTCGACGAGGAGATGTTTGGGCCGGTCGCGACAATCACCCGCGTCCCGGATGTCGATGCAGCGGTTGATGCTGCGAATGCAAGTCAGTTTGGACTGAGCGGCAATGTGTGGACCAGAGACGTTGCGCTGGCACGCAAGATGGCGCGCGACTTATACACCGGTGGTGTCTTCATCAACGGTGTTACGTCTTCGGACCCACGCGTGCCGGTCGGCGGTGTAAAGAACAGCGGTTATGGCCGGGAGCTCTCGCATTTTGGCGCGCATGCTTTTGTGAACGCCCAAACTGTCTGGATCGAGAACGCGGCTTAAGGTCGCTGGGCACGGAAAGCTGTCCGCGAATGAGCGCGTACAGAGGTAGAGGCCTTTGTAGCGGAAAAGTATTTGAAAGTTTGGCGACCGATATTCAATCCGGAAAATAAAAAAGGAGCTTTGACATGCCTACCCAAACAGTCGAGAAAACACCAACGAAACAACCTTCTGATTTCGCGCAAAAGCTACAGAAGTTGCGGGAGCTTTACGCCGACGCGGGCGATATCTCGAAAACCGCGCTGGAGAACGTGATCCGCTCCATCGAGTCCGGGGCATCCGCCGCTTCGGTGAAAGAAAAGATAGAAAGTGCCGGCCGTATCGGCGCCCGCCAGGGTAAGGTCTCGGAGTTGACGGTGATTGCGCCGCTCAAACCAGGCGGCGCCAAGCGCATGCGTGCTTTTTTTGAAACGTTGCATGGCAACGTCGGCAATCAAGGCGTGGAAATGGTTGGCACGGTGCACGACATGCGCTGGGTGTTCCTGGATAACGACACGAAGCTGCTCTTTGCCAGCACGTACGACGGCGACTGGGATCCTTACATCGACGATTTCGCCACCAAGATCCCAGACATCCTCGACCTCCAGTTTGGTGAAATCGACGGTTGGCCCGGGGTTCGTAACCCAGCGGTAAAAGATTTCATCGTCAAACACCAGATTCAAGCGCATTTCTGGTACGTCGCCAATCCGAGTTTGACTGTGGTGGAGACCAAGTGGCTCGAAAAAATCGCCCCGGCCCTCGACGAATTCCTCGACAAGGTGGCCTGAAAGCGGGAGCCGAAATTCCGGTAACAGAGGCAGGGTTACGACAGCAATTTGACCGACAACTCAAAAGAAAGAGAGGCAGGCTTCATGCTGTATCAAACGATTAACCCCTATACCGAAGAGGTGATTGAAACATTTCCGTTGCACACAGACGCGGAGCTTGAGTCGATCATCGCTAAAGCGGAGGAAACCTACGCAACTGATTGGAGTCTAAGACCGCTTGCTTCGCGCAAGGCCGTTCTCAAGAAGGCGGCGTCGATCTTGCGAGAGAATCTCGACGAATTCGCCAAACCTATCACGCTGGAAATGGGTAAGCTGTTCCGCGAGGCGCAGGGTGAGGTCACACTTAGCGCAAACATCCTCGAATACTATGCGGAGAACGCTGATAAGTTCCTGGCACCCGAGAAACTCCCGGTAAAGGAGGGAGAGGCCGTGATCGAGAACGCGCCACTTGGCGTGCTTTTCTGCATCGAGCCGTGGAACTACCCTTACTACCAGTTGGCGCGGGTCGCCGGACCGAATCTCATGCTGGGCAACACCGTCATGAGCAAGCATGCGCCGAATGTGCCGCAATGCGCGCAGGCTTTCGAAAGGCTCTTTCTCGATGCCGGCGCTCCGGTGGGGACGTGGACCAACGTCTTTATAACTAACGAACAGTCGGCAAAGGTCATCGCGGATAGCCGAATCAGAGGGGTTGCGTTGACCGGCAGCGAAAGGGCCGGGTCGGCGGTCGCTTCCGAGGCGGGTCAGGCATTGAAGAAGAGCACGATGGAACTCGGCGGCAGCGATCCCTTCATTGTCTTGGACGATGCCGATCTTGATGCCGCCGTGAAGTGGGGCATCGTTGGGCGCATGCAAAACACCGGTCAAGCCTGCGTTGCGGCCAAGCGCTTCATTATTTTGGATAGCATCGCCGACACGTTCCTGAATCGGTTCAAGAACGAGCTCGAGAAGCTGCAGCCAGGCGATCCAATGGATCCCGAAACTTCACTGGGACCGCTCTGCACTGAGGGAGCGCTTAATGGTGTCCTGAAGCAGATCGACACCGCGGTTAAAGGCGGCGCGACACTGTTGCTTGGCGGAAAGAAGCTTAATCGGCGCGGCTTCTTCCTCGAACCTACCATTCTCACCGATGTGAAACCCAGTAACCCTGCCTTTCACCAGGAGTTCTTCGCCCCGGTCGCGATGGTTTTCCGGGTGAAGAATGAAAAAGAAGCGGTGGACGTGGCTAACGACTCTCCGTACGGGCTGGGTGCAACAGTGATGACCAAAGATGTCGAACGTGGAAAACGTATCGCGCGCCAGGTCGACTCTGGGATGGTCTTCATCAACCAGGCGACCGGTACTGCGCCTGACCTCCCGTTCGGCGGCGTGAAGAACTCCGGCTACGGCCGCGAGTTGTCGCATCTGGGCATCGGCGAATTCGTGAACAAGAAGCTGATTCGTGTTGCCTAGACATAAGTTGAGGCGATTGTTTCTAACCTTCGAGGCGCTGCTTGCCCGGAGTGCTCCTATAGGCGCGGACTAACACCATGACCAAAATCGAAAAGGTCCTCTATACCGCAAGAGCTCACACCACCGGCGGCCGCGACGACGGCGCGTCCCGCACCGACGACGGTAGGCTGCAGGTTACGCTGTCGCGGCCTGGCACATCGGGCAGTGGTACCAACCCGGAGCAACTGTTTGCGGCCGGTTGGTCAGCCTGCTTCCTTTCGGCGATCAGGCTGATTGCCGGTAAAAAGAAGATAGCGCTGCCGCCGGAAGTGGGTATTGATGCCGAGGTGGATCTTGGTACCACTCGTGGTGGCGTCGGTCTGGCGGCCAGGCTGAACGTGAGCATCCCGGGCATGGACCACGAGGCGGTCCAGTCTCTGGTCGAAGCCGCGAGTCACGTGTGTCCGTACTCGTTAGCCACCAGCGGCAACATCGAGGTGCAGTACAGCGTGAGTGCAGCCGAACCTGTAGATCGCGACAGGGAGACACAGCACGCCCGAAGCTAGCATCCAGGGTCCACAGTTGTCGTGTTTGTCACGTCCATCCGATTTGGTTTGAAGCATTAATAAGGAGGATACGGTGGCTGTCTTGGAAGAGCGTAATCAAACAGATCAAAGGAGCAGTTCCGTAACGCTAGATCTGCATGAGATCCAGGCAACGGTGCTGCGCTATCGGCCGGAGCCGTACTACGGCACGCACATCAAGATGCACGTCGACGATGCACACAGCGGCCGTGAGTTCCTGCGGAGGCTCGCGCCGCATGTGGCTTCCGCGGCCGATTGGTGGAACGCGACAGACGCCTGGATTGCAGTCGCAATCAGCTATACCGGGCTAGTGGCGCTGGGTGTGCCGGCGGAGTCGCTGCAAAGTTTTCCCGAGGCTTTTCGAGTAGGAATGGCCGCGCGTGCCGACGTCCTTCTTGATCGCGGAGACAACGATCCGAAAAACTGGGACCCTCCGTTCGGCAGCGGCCAAATTCATATCGCCATCAGTGTCTTTAGCGACAGTGAAGAAAAGTGGCGCCACACCATGGCATTGGCGCGGCAGCAGTATCACGGCCTTTCGGGCGTTTCGGTGGTGGACGTTCAGGACTTCGGCGCTCAGCCGGGCGACCTCAATCCGCTCGGTTACAAGGACGGCATCGGCCAGCCTGCAATCGAAGGCAGCGGTGTCGATCCATTGCCCGGACAGGGGCGTCCCATCAAAGCGGGTGAATTCATCCTCGGTTATCCGGGCGAGGCCGGTGTGCCGCTTGCGACGTTGCTACCGGACGTGCTTGGGCGCAACGGTACCTTCATCGGCGTACGCAAGTACCAATCGCGGGTCGGAGCGTTCAACCGATTCCTCCGAGACAATGGTCAAACGAACGAAGAACGCGAACTGCTGGCAGCGAAACTGGTTGGCCGTTGGCGCAGCGGCGCTCCATTGACGCTCGCGCCGGTCAAGGACGACCCCGAGCTTGGCCAAGACCCGCAGCGGAACAACGACTTCAACTATGCCAACGATCCTCACGGCAAGCAGGTGCCCCTCGGCTGCCACATGCGGCGGGTAAACCCACGCGATAGCAAGATGCCGGTGCTCACGGATGTGAACATCCATCGCATCATCCGGCGCAGCACGACCTACGGAGCACCCTATGACCCGAACGCGCTTTCGGAGCGAGATGATGAAGTACCCCGCGGGATCTATTTCCTCTTCATCAGCGCCAAGGCGATGGCCACGATGGAATTCCTGCAACGGGAGTGGATCAACAGCGGAAATTTTACGGGGCTTGGCGAGGAACGCGACCCGCTCGTGGGCCTGCAGGAAGGAGATGCCACGTTCACGGTTCCAAAGGATCCAGTGAGACGGCGCATTCACGGCATCCAGTCATTCAACGTGCTGCGTGGCGGTGAGTACATGTTCATGCCGAGCCTGTCGGCCCTGAAATGGTTGGGGGATCTCAAAGCATGATGCGCGGGAGATTCGCGCTGAAAAGGATAGATCAGCATGGATAAGATTCTCTACGACCGCGGGCTCGCCAAGCGCCGGCAGGTGCTGGGCGATTCCTATGTGGACCGCGCGCTGGCAAACGTCGATGACTTCAACCGCGACTTTCAGCGGCTGGTGACCGAATACTGCTGGGGCGAGGTGTGGGGCGAGGATACCTTGTCGCCTCGCGAGCGCAGCATTCTCACTCTCGGTATGGTCGCCGCGCTCGGCAAGATGGGAGAGTTCGCCAACCATGTCCGCGGTGCCCAGGTCAACGGTCTTACTCCGAAGGAATTGGGCGCGGTGCTCGTACAAATCGCTGTCTATTGCGGGATTCCGGTCGGCGCGGACTGCTTTCAGACAGCAGAAACCATTCTCAACGAGAGTAAGTAGCCAGCTAGAAGGATTAAATAAATGTCCGATCACATCTCTGGGCCTCGCGCCATCGCTGATCCGGTCATCGATATCACGGATGTCTATGCGTTCCCTTGTCCGGACAGTCCGCAGCATCTCGTCCTGATCATGAACGTGTTTCCGTACGCGGGCCCGACAGCCCTATTTTCCGATGCGGTCATTTACCGGTTGCGCGTGCGTTCGGTATCGATTTCTCCCGACGGACACGCGTTCGATGTTCCGGCCGAAGAGTCCACTTTTGACTTCACATTCAGCGGCCCACAACCGATGCAAGAGGGCCGCTGCACGCTGCCCACCGGCGACGTGGTCGCATTTCGCTTAAATGAGGAGAGCGGCGGCACCGCGAAAGGCCTGCAGATCTTTGCGGGACAAAGATCCGATCCGTTCTTCCTCGACGGCCCGATGGCCGAAAGAACAATCGCAACAAGGCAACTCGCCTTTAAGGAAAAGGGCTCCGACAGGCTTTACGGCAAGAACGTATTGGGGATCGTCCTTAAGATGGAGTGGGCGACCGTGCTCAAGGGCGGCCCAATGTTTGCTGTGGTTGGCGAGACGCTAAGCGCCGGCAAACGGCCGGTTCGGCTGGAACGAGTAGGACGGCCGGAGATCAAGAACATCACCCTCAGTGCGAAGATCTTCGACACTGTGAATCGCGACCTCGAGATCCGGGACATCTACAACGAAGAGGACGCTTTCAATCTTTCCAAGACCTATGCCGGCGCGTATCGTGCGCGGTTAAACGCTAATCTTGCCTTCTTTGACGGCCTTGACGGCAAAGTTGATTGGCCCGTCGACCCGCACGGGAACCATCCCCTGACCGAGCTCCTGCTTGCCGATTTCCTGGTCGTGGATGCGTCCAAACCTTTTTCAGAGACGAGCTATTTCGACATCGAGCGGGCCATGCTCGAAGGGCGCACGCACGCTACCTGTGGAGGAAGGTGGCTCAACGAGGACCTCGTGGACTCTCTTCTCACGTTGTACGTGAACGGCGGAAAGGGTCCACGAATCCGTGACGGCGTGGACGCACCGATTGCCTGGTCGTCAAAGGTATTCCCCTACATGGCGCCCCCAAATCGACCAGAGGATGCTAAGTCATGATGGACGAACGGCCGCTCACCGACGGCACGATTGCTTTGCTCAATCTTGACGCCCAGATCGACGCCTTAGAGCCGGAGGTCCGGCTTGGCTCCGCAAACGTCGAAACTCGAGCGGGTCTCGCCGAGCTGATCTCGCTGCGCGGGCTGATCGTCGGCTGCATTGCAGATTACGACAGGGCAAACGAAATCGCGGAACAGCTCGTGCGCGACGTTCCCACGGACCCGAAAGCCCTTCTGGCACGCGCGCGAACGCACGCTGGCTTTCATCGATTTAATGACGCCCTGGCCGACATTGAGTGCGCCGAGAAACTCTCACTCGATGCCGAAACGGCTAATGGCGAGCGGGCGGCAATTTTCCAGGCCCTCGGTCGCTACGACGAATCCCTTGTTCTGCGAGAAGAAGCCGCGAAGCGCAGGGCAAGCTTTGAACATGTCGCAGCCCTGGTCGGGTTGCATGCCGAGCGCGGCGAAATCGAGGCAGCGGAACGGCGGTATGCGGAAAGCCGTAGCCAGTATCGCGGTGTTTCACCGATTCCTCTGGCGCTTCTTGATTTCCAGTTGGGACTCATGTGGATGAACGAGGGCCAACTGGACAAGGCACGCACGTCATTCAGCGCCGCGCAGCGCCGTGTGCCCGCTTACGCCCCGGCTGGAGGCCATCTCTCCGAAGTCGAAGCGGAATTGGGTGAAGTTGATTCCGCAATTTCCCGCTTGCACTCGCTGGCGGAATCATCCGATGACCCTGATTACGCGGCACAGCTCGCACGCATTCTCGGGGATGTGGGCCGTGACGGGGAAACCCGATACTGGCGCCGGGTGGCCGCGATGCGCTATGACGAGCTGATCGCGAATCACCCAGAGGCCTTCGCCGATCACGCAGCGGAATTCTGGCTTGCAGCAGGTGCTGATCCCGTCAAGGCTCTCCAATTCGCGAAAATGAATGTACAGGTTCGCAATACGCCGCGTGCTCGCGCCTTGGTAGCCCAGGCCCTCACCGCCAATGCGTGAGCCTCAGACTGCGGCAGGATCGGCGATCGTGGAAGAGTAAATCTCAAAAGAACTCTGAGAACTGAACCGGTCCTCCACCTTGAGCCTGAAGTGCGTGGTAACTCTGTCCAAGAGCGGTTTGGGTTCGTTCAGGCCGAATAGCTCTGACATGTAGTCGTACTCATGACCTCGATGTCTGGTGCAGGCGTGGGATCCGCGGTAGGCCGCTAGGGCCGTCGCAAGCCCTATAGTTTCAACTCGCCACGGCCCTCAGAACCGTCGAGCGATTCACCAACGCTGCTCGGATCAATTTCCGCCTTTGCTGATTGTTTGTCATACGTTCCTCTAACCGACAAGAGTTCAGCGTGGCTGGGCGGAAACACATAATTCTGCACAAACCAAAGCGCGTCATAGGTGAGGCGGCGGCCCACCACGGAACGCCCATGTTGTTTAACAAACTCGCAGAAATCATCGGGGTAGATGACATGCGCCTGTACGCCATCAGTAGTCAATGCTCGCGACCTAAGCCAACCAAGTTCGATCCATTTCTGTATTTCGTCGGGACGAGTGTGCAATGCGCGAGACAATGAATATTTTGTAAACCATTCACGCCCTGTTCTCCCGCCGATACCGAGACGGTGCAGCATCGAACGAACCGAGCCTGGAGGCCGGTTCAGTATTCTTGCGGCCTCCTCCACCGGGAGCGCTGTAATCAGGTCGAGAAGCCGTTGTTGTTCCCGTTTCGTCCATTCACGATAGCTGCGTTTCCGAGCGATGCCGAACTGGCGCACGAACCGTAGGCAAGCATCCCGCGGGTTCCCAGAGATCTCGGTCAGCGTTGTGATCAGCATTCGCCAGTCCGGTTCGTTGTGCCCCAGAATGCTGCTGCCTCGTGCCTTGTAGTCTCGAACCAGTCCTCTTGCTTCCTTGCTCCAGCAGAAAGTACGACGCTTGCGGAAATTGTCGGGTTCGCTCATACAACTGTGTTCTGGAATTGAGGTCGTCGGGCGGTCCAGGCCCGCCCAGACGCCCACAGCGCCGCTTCCAGACTGCCTCCTATACCTATATATGGAGCTGGAACGGGAGTGTGTGACAGGAAAGCAGACATGCCAGGCAAATTTTTGGGGCCGAGCCGCAACATTTTCTACGCAACAAACTGGCGCTAGCCGGGTTGTATAGACAAACACCGGACTCAGTTGCTCCCGGCCACAGCCAGTACTGCCGGCCCTTGGAAACTGGGTGAACCAGAAGTGCAAGAATCTCGGACGCCGCCACCTCGTCGCTCTTAATTCAAGTTTGTGCGGTGGAACCGCAGACGTGTGTTTCGCTCGGGCAGATTTCGGCAAATGGCGGGACTGGCGACCGCGTTCGTTCTGACGCTCGCCCTTCTATGCCTGTCCTATGCCTATGTGAGGCACCGTCGCAATCAGGCTCTCGACGACCGTCATGGAGCGCTCCCGATCCGATTGGATGATCCTGAAAAGTCCACAGACCCACTCTTGCTACTCGGACAAGCCAATCGGCTGTATTGGCTAAATAACGGGCCGAAGGCAGCCCCGCTATTTGCAAGAGCAGAAAGGTTATTCGCCGACAGGGGTGATGCGCGGAATGAACTCTACGCAAAGGTGGGACGCTTCAGATCAGAAGCCGAAACGATGTCCTTTGTAGAGCTGTCGCGTTTTGTCGATGAACAGCTTCGGAACCCGATCGTGCTCGGCGACGCCAAACTGCGCCTGTGGTGCCTGATTGCAAAGGGCTACACCGACATCGAAATCGACCATCGCGCTGCAAAACGGGATTGGCTGGAAGCTCAGGGGATTGCAAAGAATTTGGGAGACGACCGCGCCATGACCAGGGCCGCCGGCGAGTTGGGACTCATTGCCTTTTTAGAGGGAAACCCCGGACATGCAGCAAGGCTTCTCGGCGGCGCGCTGCTCTCGACGATGGCTAGCGGCGACACCGGTGGGCAGGTCAGATTCCTCGAGCTACTGGGAGCTGGTTTCGAAGAGGTCAATCGTCACGCTGAAGCCCTGAGATTCTTTGAGAGAGCCATCAAGCTCGCCGATGCGGAAAAGGATTCCGGGCTTCCCTTCATGGCTTACGAGGGAAAAGCCCAGGCTCTGGTCGCGTCAGGAAGAACAGATGAGGCAAAGCGGGTTCTGGACGACGCACTCACGAAAGCCCGATCACAGCGGAAGAGAGGGCACGAGGCACAGCTGATGATCCTCCTAGCAGGCTGCTGAAAAACAACTCCCCATCCACAGGCGCATGTGGTAGGAAGAAGCATGCGAGGAGTGGACGAGCAGCAGAGTCAGATCTTCAGTTACTTATCGCCGGAGGCGCGGG
>Ga0302325_10005444_pt1 | contig 28907 bp, 34 predicted proteins | sample Palsa_T0_2_FD_201948 | JGI IMG/M metagenome (GOLD analysis project Ga0302325, IMG submission 201948) | Peat permafrost microbial communities from Stordalen Mire near Abisko, Sweden - Palsa_T0_2 | ecosystem: Environmental > Terrestrial > Soil > Palsa > Peat permafrost | place: Sweden: Abisko...
ACTGCATTGGCCGAATCAGAATGCGCTGGGCAAGAGACTGAAACCCGGAATGCCCGGAGGGGACTGGTGCGTGGTGGTTGGAGTGGCTGCCGATGTTCACCATTGGGCTGCCGATGTCGACATCGAACCGACAGCCTATTACCCATACACGCAAGTGCCTTTAGCGTCTTTGCCGATGCTGGAAGGGAATATGGGTATCGCCGTGCGGAGTCCGAATACAGATGGCTTGCTCAGCTCAATTCGAACAGCATTGGGTGAGGTGGACAAAACAGTACCGGTTTATGATGTCAAGGGCATGGAAGAAATGGTTGCGGAATCAGGATCGTTGCGACGCTTCGATATGTGGCTGATCGGAACGTTCGCCGGCCTGGCGCTGACTCTGGCGACGGTTGGCATTTACGGAGTCATTGCGTACGCAGTTTCGCAACGGACACGGGAGATTGGCATCCGGATCGCACTGGGCGCACAGCGGAGGGATGTGCTGCAACTGATCATAGGACAAGGCGCGAAGCTGGCTTTGGCCGGAGTGATCGCGGGGCTTTTTGGCGCCTTTGTGCTCTCGAGGTTGATGTCCAGTCTACTGTTTGGAGTGGGTCCGCGAGACTTGGTAACGTTTTCGGTCGTGCCCTGGATGGTTTTGGTAGTGATTCTCATCGGCTGCTATGTCCCGGCACGCCGGGCGACGAGGGTAGATCCCGTCGTCACCCTGCGCTGCGAGTAGGAGGTTCGGACATGAATGGATTTCTGCAAGATCAGAGTTAGCTCTGCGTCAGTTGCGAAAGGCACTTTCAGGAGTGAGGTCTAGCTTTCTCGGTCCTGGGTGCACGCCAAGAAGGTGATGGATCTTGCAGCCCTGCGTTCTGATCTGCGCTCCCAGAAGTCTTGAAAGCGACCACTAAGCTTTGAGCGGCGCAGTGCGATGATGGCATTGGAGCTTGGAACGGTCCAGGATGCCGGCGCGTTTGAGACGCGCGCCAATGGCGACCTTGCATCCGTTATGCTTTCGAAAGCGTAATGCAGAGCATTTTTAGCTCACCGGCGCGGCTTCCAGGTTTCTTGCCGACCATGCTCCATTGTAGCCGCGCCGGCGAGCTAAAAATGCTCTGCATTATGAAAGTACTTCACAATCAAAAAGAACTGGATCCACATCGGCAGTCCATGGGTGGCCCTAAGGTTGCGACGATTCTCTCGGCGGTGGAAAGCTACCGCAGGTTGAAACTTCGGGTACGCGATTATCTCGCCGCGGTTCTCCCTGGGCTTGGCGATCTCTCGATCCGGTGCCTCCCAGATCGTACTCCCGGCGTGTGGGGCGCCCCGAGCTGGCGGCCACATTGCGGCCGGTTAGGGATTGTTATGATGATTCGAGCCGTGACTATCGAACGCGAATTTGGCGGTGGCGGTTTAGAGATCGCTGCAAAGCTGGCCGAAGTTCTGGTTTGGAAGCTGTGGGACCGCGAACTAGTTCCGGAAATCGCACGGCTGACCAACAGCACGCCGCAAGCAGTCGAGCAGCGAGAGTGGAAAAATGATCCCGCGGTTTATCGCGTCTTTAAGTCTTTTCCCAGAGGAGCATACGAAGGGTCCCTGCCGCCAACGGATCGGCTGGAACTGCTTGATGCGCAGCGAATCCCCGCCGTTTCCGAACAGGCGGTCGATCAGGTACTTTCTAGCGGCCCATGCGCAATCGTGGGCCGGGGCTCTCAATATTCTCTTCGCAATCGCAAGGATGTGTTTCGAGTGTTTCTCTATGCTTCTCGCACGTCCAAGATCCACAGACTGATCACTGCTGGAATATACCAAGAAAAGGCAATAACGGACGTTGACACAATCGACAAAGATCGCGCGGCGTTCATCAAGAGATATCTTAAGTCGAGTTGGCCGGACCACCACCTCTACGACGCAATGTTTAATACCGAAACGGGTGATTCTTTTGTTGCTGACATGCTTGTTCGCTGCGTCCAGCAAGTTGCTGGACCGCCTTCAGGCATCCCCGAATTCACTGAGAGGCTAACGGTGATCCGCGAACCTCCACTCTCAGAGCGCTTGGGTGCAGATGTGTCTGGGGTACGGATGGGTGACCAATGTGAGTGCGCGCGACTGGGGGGCAGTCCGGACGCGTAGTTGGCCGCTCAATTGGAATGACGGAGTCAATGCGCTTTGCTCACCAAGCCGGTGCGGCAGTAAGTCTCGTGGCACTGACGCTCTGGCTCCAGTGTGCGGGAATGAGCGTCCTTATCACTGGGCGAGGACGTTTATCGAGCGAAGAACAAATAAACTGAGTCCCTGGCGTTCCGCCGTATATATGGTCCGGTTCGCCTCCGCGATGACTGTTCTGCACATTGTGGAGATACTGGTGTGGGCCTGCTTCTATCGCTGGAAATGTTTTTCAGCGTGGGGGGCATCTTTCTATTTTTCCGCCGCCAGCTACTCGACCGTTGGCTACGGGGACGTCCTTCTCCCGCAGATTTGGCGCGCCCTAGGGCCAGTCGAGAGCCTTACTGGAATGCTGATGTGCGGCATGTCCGTGAGCGGACTGTTCGCTATCCTGACCCGAATCTTGGCAGCTGAAGACAAGTCGTCAGCGGGGGCCACTACCTAACCCACCCGAAACTCTCCAGTCGCGAAACCAAAGTGATACTGGTCATCACTAAGCTCCGGACGCCATGGCGAGGTTTACGATTTTCTCCGCGTCGCTGACGATGGCATTGAGATGCGATGTACTCTTGAAGCTCTCCGCATAAATCTTGTAGATGTTTTCGGTGCCTGAGGGTCGGGCTGCGAACCAGCCGTCTTTTGCTACGACTTTCAGCCCGCCGATTGGAGCTTGATTGCCTGGTGCCTGGGTCAGCTTGGCGGTAATCGGCTCGCCCGCCAATTCCGACTCTTTGACTGAGCCCCCGAGAGAGCGCCGAGAGTTTCGTCTTCTGCTCAGGGTGCTGGCGCATCGATGCGCGTGTAGTAGGGAGTCCCGAACTCTGCCGTGATTTCCTGGTAGGCCAGGGTCCTTGCCGGTGCGGGCCGCAATCTCAGCGGCCAGCAGAACCATGATGAGCCCATCCTTGTCGGTGGACCACACCGTGCCGTCCCGGCGAAGAAAACTTGCTCCCGCGCTCTCTTCGCCTCCTGAGCAGTACGAGCCGTCGATCAGTCCCGACACGAACCACTTGAAGCCAACCGGGACTTCGCGCAATTCACGGCCGAGTTTTTGAACGATACGGTCAATCATGCTGCTGCTCACCACAGTTTTTCCAACCGCGACTGTCGGCCGCCATTGCGGACGATGCGTCATGAGACAACGAATCGCGACGGCGAGATAGTGGTTCGGGTTCATCAGCCCGGCAACCGGAGTGACAATTCCGTGTCGGTCGGCGACGGTGTCGTTGCCGAACGCAACCTGGTACTGATCTTTCAGTCCCACGAGCCTCGCCATCTCATACGGACTGGAACAATCCATGCGAATTTTCCCGTCGTGGTCCACGGTCATGAACGAAAAAGTTTGGGTCGATGGTTCGGTTGACGACCTGAACGTTCAGCCCGTAAGTCGAGTTAATTAGGTCCCAGTAGGGCAGGGAAGCCCCAGCGACTGGCCCACCCAGAGTCGGCTACAGGTAGAGGGGAACGATCTGATTGTCTTCGGGAAAAGCGGTTTCGTTGCGAACGCGAAAGACCAGGGTTCGCATGCCATTAGTGAGGGGCAGGTATCAGATATCTGGCTTTCTTGCGTGCTCCTCGGCAACGCCATTCTGGTCATTTCGAGAAATGCCGGTTCTTCCGGGACCTTCCGGTGACTTCTGGAAGCAGCGCTGGCTTAAGCCAAAACTGCAAACCTTTCAGGGGCGGCTCGGGGGAAGAGTCGCGCTGGCCCCGAAAATCAATATCGCAGAGCCTTCAACGCTGTGCTAGAACTCGCACCTGAGAGCCGATCCAACGATGAGAATTTGGCGGTCTTGTGCTGGGGCAGGCGGCGTGTCGTCTCCTCACCCGAAGTTTTGGGAGGAGAACCTATCTTTCGTGGAGCTCGAATTACGATACCGCATGTCGCGTCGCTCCTTCGAAAGGTGCTCCTGACACGAGATCGTGGAAGATTTTCCCAGCCTCAGTGAGCGAGACTTGGCATACGCTCGCCTATTTTACCGCTTTGGTGAAAAGCCGGGACGCCCCAGGAAGCAACTGGCCATTCACAGGAAGCGTAGGGGAATAGTCATGCGCCTGCAGGTTGGCTTCGAGGCGGAGGTTGGGAAAGGCTTGCTTGATGGAACTCAGCTCGTTAGCTGCTCTGCCGGCGGCGGCCAGGATGGTTGGGGTTGGTGAATTCGAGCAGTTCGATGGGCGCGCCGTTTTCGACTATGAACGCGACGCGGACGCCGTCGGATGGCCTGTTGGGAGGAATCAGGATTTCGCGGCCAGCAAGCTCGGAGGCGAGATCAGCCACTTCAAACGCGACGTGCGGAACTTGCCGGACGAGGTCACGGACCGCCGCGTCCGCTTCGAAACGCATCCATTCCACACCAAATTCGCTTTTCTCGTGGCTGACGACAAAGAGTTTCAGGTGTTTCAAGTGGGTCTCGCCAGGCTTCGCTTCAGTAGTGGGAATTCCGATGTGATGGTACCGGCGCATTGTTTTTCGCTCTCCGTGGAATTGGCACAAATTCTACGCTGTCGTTACCGCGCTTGAAACCGCGCCCTCGTGACCGGACTTTTGAGCACAAAGTCAAATTGTACTTCACTGGTTTTGGCACAAGGCAGATTCGGAATGCATGACGGTCTACCCTTCCCCAATCCGGTAAGGTAAGGTTTGCCGACTCAGCAGAAAGCCGACTCCAGGGTTGTGAATGCTATCGCGATTCCGCAGCAACAATTGAGGCTGGTCGTTTTCAGATTATTCGGCGATTTGACGGTCTGCGACAATTTCGTTTTGGCGAAGCAAGTAATCCTCAGTAGCTATAAACTGCGCCACAACAATTGTCAGGTCGTCTCGTAGCTCTGCGGTGCCTGTTCTGCGACTCAGGATTGGCGACTCACCCTATCGAAAACGCGCAGAAGGTTCCCGCCGCCTACCTTTCCAATCTCATCCGGGGTGAAGCCGGTTTTTAACATCGCGTCGACAACGACGTAGTAGAAACCGGCCGTTTGATCCTGCCATGCCTGATTGGTCCATTCGCCGACACGCGCGTTCTGTTGGCCGGGGCGGGGACCGCCGAGAGGAGGGCCATCAGGGCGAGGGCCTCCCGAAGGAGGTCCGCCAGGGCGGGGACTGGCCTGGGTGAGCTTGGTATCCGTGCCGATGCACACATGATCGACCGCGATCACATCGACCAGCGCTCGGACATTTCGCGCATAGTCCAACGGCGTATCTGCCAGATGCGTCCAGACACCAACCAGGCCCCCAGCATTGGCGACCATTTTGGCTTGTTCTTTGCTGATGAGCCTTGGACGCATCATATGCGCTATGGACGGATTGTTACCCAATTGTGTATCAAGGCCGGTATGGGAGAGGATGACCGGTCGGGTTGAGACCTTGAGCGCGGCTTCCGTCGTTTGCACATTGGCATGGGCAAGATCGACGAGGATGCCCCAGCCGATTGCATTCTTGGATGACGGCTGCGCCGAATGGGGTCAATCCGCCATAACGCGGTGGGTTGGTGTAAACGTCTCCGAGCGGCACGGAAGCGTCGGTGTCGTGAAACAGCCCAAGATGCCGCAAACCCCGCCCGTAGCTTTCTTCCACTCGCTCAAGGTGGCCTTGGAGAAAGTGGCCGCCTTCGACCGCCTGGATGACCGTTGGCAGGCTCTGCTTATGCGCCATGCGGATGTCGTCCGGAGTGAGGGAACGCTGCATGCCGTTACGTTCCAACTGCCGATCCATAGACGCCAGCCCTTTGAGAAAGCGGTCGTAGGCATCGCCGGTTTGGTAGTCAGTCGCAAAGGTCATGCAGATGGCTGAGAGGCCCGACCGCTTCAACTCCTCGCCCAGATCTAGATTTGGTCCGGGCGTTTCGGCAGCAGTGAGGGGAACGTCGATGTGATTATGAGTGTCGATTCCGATAGTCTTGGCTACGATGCCGGCCACGCGCGGATCGGTTATATCTGCGGCCCAGCTTAAGCGCGGACGCAGCAGGATCGCAGCACCTGCTGTCATAGCAATGGTGGATAGAAATTGACGCCTTGAGCCGCTTGCCTGAAATTTCATCAAAGGTTCCCCATCAACGTGAGTCGATGTCCGCCCAAAAATTGGTTGATAACGACAACCGGTGTCAAAATGATCGGTTCGGAGTGGCTGGCTGTGGTGGACAGTTCCATCGAGTTGCCGGATCACCCGGGCCGTTCGCCATCACACCCGCAACAGCTTCTCCAGCAAGTCTGCGGCCGGTCTTCCAAAACGGCGCGTGGTCCGACGCAACAGCTCCAAATCGAGGGGCTGATCGGTGGTCTTGAGCGCTTGGACCGCATCGGCGATATCTTGAGGACCACCGGCAAAGCACTTCATGGCGACAAAGTCCTCCCGCCCAATCACACGCAGGGAACTACCGAGAAAGGGCACGGTGATCGAGCGCGACAAGGCCAGTCGGTCGAGGCCGCGCAGGCCCGCCAGCAGATCCACCCGATTGTCGTGCCGGTCACTTACGGAGAGAAGTGCGGGAATGGGATCGTCCGCATCCCCGCGACGCAACTCCGTCGCGAATCCCGCTTTCTTGAATATTTTTCCGAGCTGCCTGAGCTTGGCGATGGAAACAGATAGCAGGGCATCCGCATCTGTCGTCGCACGTATTGCGCCATACACCGCGGCGGCCATGGCACCGATGACGGCGTACTCGACGTCGTTTTCTGCCAGCACCCCGCTCACCTCGAGCAACAGATGCGCAGATTCACCCGCCCCGCGCGCTTTCATCGAGCCCTTCTACTCTTTCGGCCCGCCCGGTGGAGCGCGACCATCAACTGGCTGTGTCGGGCATGTGCTTCGAGCCGCTGTTGCGGAGTCAGATTTCTCGCATCCTCGCTCAAGGCCTGATGTGCCTCATGGGCAACCTTCGACCTCAGGATCCGATTCTCCTGAAGTGGCTCGCCCGCGACGAACACTCCCGCTTCTTCCGCATCCTTGCCGGTTTGCAGCACCACCGGCAATTCGGCGCGTACTGCAATGCGGATCAGCAGCTCGAGGGAAAGCTGCGAGACTTTGCCGTGCATGATCTGGCTCACAGTCGGCTGCGGGACAGCCAGCCGTTTAGCCGCGGCGACCTGGGTTTGGCCGCTACACCTGATGTGGCGCGCGATCTGCAGCGCCAGATCGCTGCGCAGCGCCTGGACGGTGCGAGTATCGCTATCAGCGGCCATAGTGTATTCACTATAACATTAGTGAATACACTATGGCAAACGGGAATTGGCTCAGGGTAACAAGCATACTCTTCGATCTAGTCCCGTTTTAGGCCCAATAGTGTGAACCATCCCTGGTGCGGATTGTTATCGTCTAATGCAGCCGTGCCAATGCCGCGCGAGCCGCGGGATATCAGAGCCACTTTACCGGAAAGTGAAAGGGCGACGGACATACGTGTAGGATACTACCCGTCCGGTCCTTCCAGCGGAGTTTGCACTTGAGTAGAACATTTACGCCCACGTTGCTGGTTGCACTTGCACTTGCCTTCGCCGCTGCGCAGATTTCGACCAGCCAGGTTTCCGCCAGCCAGATCGACTCCATTTTCTCAACCCTTAAATCCAGCGACGCCCCCGGAGCTGCCGTTCTCGTCGTCCGCAACGGGCGTCCGGTATTTCGCCGCGGATACGGGGTCACCGATCTGCGCACCCTGCATCCCATCGATGCGAAGACCAATTTCCGCCTGGCATCGTTTACCAAGCAGTTCACCGCTGCCTGCATCATGCTGCTTGTGCGTGACGGCAAGCTGCACTACGACGATCACCTCACCGACCTCTTCCCCGAATTCCCCGCCAACGGCAAAGCGATTACGGTCCGCAATCTGCTCAACCACACTTCCGGCCTCGAAGATTACGGCGAACTGCTGATGAAGCAATATCCCGACACGCCGCCCGAAAAAGTTCCGCAGATACTCGACGCCGGCGTGCTGAAGTTGCTGGAGCAGCAGAGCAGCGGCAAGTTCGCTCCGGGCACGAAGTGGGAGTATAGCAACTCCGGCTACGCCGTGCTGGCGATGATCGTGGAAAAAGTTTCTGGCCAGAGCTTCGGCGAATTTCTTCACCAGCGAATCTTCGTTCCCCTCAAGATGAGGAACACCCTCGCGTATGAGAAGGGCAACAACGAGGTCTCCTATCGCGCCTTTGGCTACACCAAGGAAAAGGATGGTAACTGGCAGGAGACCGATCAGAGCCCAACCTCGGCCGTGCTGGGTGACGGCGGAATTTATTCGTCGCTCGACGACCTTGCAAAGTGGGATCGTGCCCTCCGAGAGCACACGCTGCTGAGCGCGGCGGAAATGCAGCCCGCACTCACGCCCGTGCAACCCCGAGACGGTCCGGCTAAGTTTCCCGACGGCCCGAACATGAGTTACGGTTTTGGCTGGTTTCTAGATCCCCACAACGGTCATAAGCGCATGTCGCACGACGGCGGCACCATCGGCTTCCGCACCACCATCCAGCGTTTTCCCGACGACAACCTGACTGTCATTGTGCTGGCCAACCGCATCGACCTAAATCCCGAAGACCTGGCGTTAAGGGTAGCCGACCTATACCTCGGAACAAAGCCACGGTGACGAAGGGCCCCGAAGGATTGAGCGGGAAGCACCAGGACTATCCATCTGGCTAGATCTGGGCCGTGCCGCCGTCGACGAAGAGTTCGATGCCGTTGACGAAACTTGAATCGTTTGAGGCGAGGAAGAGCGCGACGGTCGCGATCTCTTCGGGGCGTCCCATTTCGCCCCGAGGGATCTGAGACTTGAAGAACTCCTTGGCGTCCTGCCCAAGCGGATCTAGGATGGGCGTGTCGATGGTGCCGGGGCTGAGGATGTTGACGCGAATTCTGCGTTCCTTGAGCTCTAGCAGCCAAGTCCGAGCGAAGGAGCGCACCGCGGCCTTGCTGGCGCTGTAGACGCCGAAGGCCGGGAATCCCTTGATGCTGGCGATTGATCCGTTCATGAAGATGGAGCCGTTGTCGTTGAAAAGAGGCAGCGCCTTTTGCACAGTGAAGAGCGTGCCGCGTACGTTGAGGTCGAAGGTTTTGTCAAAGTGTTCTTCGGTTACTTCTTCGAGTTTGGCCAACTCGCCCTGTCCGGCGCTGGCGAAAAGGATATCGATCTTGCCCTTCTCGCGCTTCACCGTATCGTAGAGGCGGTCGAGGTCGGCTAGGTCGGCGGCGTCGCCCTGCACACCGGTAACGTTCTTGCCGATGAGCTTGACGGCTTCATCGAGCTTATTCTTGCGGCGTCCTGTGATGAAGACGTATGCGCCCTCTTCGACGAACAGCTTGGCTGTGGCGAGCGCCATGCCGGACGTAGCTGCGGTGATGACTGCTATTTTTCCCTCGAGCTTTCCCATGACTGTCTTCCTTTTTCATTGTGCTGGGTTAGTGCGTGAGCCCGCTGCCGTGGTCGCTATCGGCAGCGAAACGCGTGATCCGTGATTAGCGGAGGCCGCCGCCCACGCGAACTAGTTCGCCGGTGACCCACCTGGCATCGTTGGAAGCGAGGAAGGTAGCGACGCTGGCGATGTCGTCAACCTGGCCGATGCGGCCGAGGGGAGTCTGCGCGACAGTCCCCTTCTCGAAGTCGGAACCGATGAAACCCGCGGTGTGTACACCTTCGGTCTCAACCATGCCGGGGTTGATGGAGTTCACGCGAATCTTACGAGCGCCAAGTTCCTTGGCGAGGACGCCGGAGATGGCATCGACTGCGCCCTTGGTCCCGGTATAGACCGTGCTGCTTGGCGGCGTCAAGCTGCTGACGACAGAGCCGATGTTGATGATGCTTGCGCCTTCGCCAAGGTGGGGAACAGCGGCCTGAGTGGTGAGTAGGAGACCGAGTACGTTGATGTTGAATATCTTGTGGAACTGCTCTTCGGTGAAGGACTCGATAGGGGAAAACTCGTAGACACCGGAGTTGTTGACGAGGATGTCGAGGTGGCCGAAGTTCTTGATGGCAGAGTCGATGAGGCCCTGGGCGTCGGCGGCCTTGGATACGTCTCCACGGACGGCGAGAGCCTTGCCACCGGCAGTAGTGATGGCACTAACGACGGCGTCAGCACCGGCCTTGCTGGAGGCGTAATTAACGATGACGGAGGCGCCTTCGGCGGCTAAAGATTTAGCGATGGCGGCTCCGATACCCTTGGACGCGCCGGTGACGACTGCGACTTTGCCTGTGAGCTTGCTCATATTCTTATCCTCTTTCAGTACCCATTGAACTTCGAGAATCCCGGGGCTGTCGTATCGGGCTGCCCCTCACTCGCTTCCAGAGAATAGATGGAACTGGTCCCTGAAAAGATTCAATAGTTCGGAATAATAGAACTATTGAACCTTTTTCCCGGAATGACTACTCTTATCGCCATGCGGCCTCTGTTCCATCCATCAATTGAGGACATCACGGTAGAAGGCATTCTCCACGCCTTGTCCGACCCGGTACGGGTGGCAATTTATGCGGACATCATGTCGCAGGAGTGCTCGCAAAACTGTTCGACGTTTCTGACAGTCAGTGACAAGACGATCCCGAAGTCCACACTCTCTCAACACTTTAGGGAGCTGAGAGAGGCGGGACTGATCCGTGGTGAGCGCCGCGGTGTGGAAGTCCATAACACGTCGCGTTGCGTGGAGCTCGAGCAACGCTTTCCGGGGCTAATTCGGGCAATCGTCAACGCGCACGCCATCCAGTCGAAGGACGAAGCGCAAGCAAAGAAACGTGCTGCAAGGAGACCGGTCAGACGGGTTCTTTGATTGTCTTTTTCGATGACCCGACCGTAACGAAAACTGAATTGATTTGCGGGCTACACGGTGAATTCTCCAAAGTTGGCGCCTTCTCGTTGATGTCAGTAGCCACACCATTCCACCGGTCCGACGCTTCTTTTTCCGGCACGCTTCCGAATTCCAGCTGACGGGAAATCTTTCTGAGCTTTGTGCTCTTCTCGAAGTGCCACGCATCTGGTTGCGTGCAAGTCATTCCGGGAAACCGTTGCCAAGAATTTGGCGGCCTTCCGCTGGGTCAGGCGGCGTATCGCCACCTCACCCGGAGTTTTTGGGAGAAACCTGTTTTTCGTGGAACTCGAAATCCAGTACGGCTTGTGAGAACGCCGGTTTTGCCCATCATCATGGATCCCCCTATCGTTGTTTCGACTGTTCTCCGCGCAGAGCAAAGCATGTTGAACATGCCTTCTCAGTCTGTTTTCCAGTATCGCCGGCGATTTCACATTCGACCTAGCCAATGTTCTTTCCGCAATTGATCACACCCGCTTCGGCCCGAAGTCTTTCTTTCCAAACTGGTCGAAGAAAATTGATTGTGAGATTGATAGTTGTGAACGATTCATCGTGCTCCAGGGTCGATGTGAAGCCCATTCCCATGGCCGCATCGGCGATATCGCACGAAATCCCATCGTGAAATGTGCCCATGGGATTCGCATGTCGCGGCCCGGCTTCCGGCACTGCGATGGCGTGTCCTCGGTCAATCTTTTCCACTTCAAAGCCGATGAGCTGCGCAATCGTGGGTTTGGAATTCAGCACTTTCTTAACCAGTGGATGCGGGTCTTCGGTACTCTTTTCCATATCGAAGTCCCTCTAGGTTTAAGCGGCAGCGGAGGCGAGCAGCGCCTCAACTTTTGCGTCCAGATCTCTAGCGACTTTCAGCGCTTCGGCATTCCCATACGGCGTCAGAAAACTCACCATGCGGTCATAAGAAAGATGAACGCCATCCGCACGTTCATCGACGAGGACCGTGACGGGAGCGTAGGAACCGGCATCGGGTACAAGCTTGGCCATTTCTTTCATGATAAGCGGATTGCCAATCACGAACCGGAGAATCCGAGGTGCTTCGTGGCTCGTTCCTTTGCGCACGACCGCACCGTGATCGAATTCCACGAACAACATCAGTCCGGAGCTGCCCACGGACTTCTGCACTATGGTTTCCAGTTCGGTCATTGATTTTGCATGCTGAGCTGACTCCCAGAATTCCTTGATATTGGGATGTCCGATCGCAGCATTCAGAGCGGCGACAACTTGATCAAAAGGGTTCGAGGAGGTCAGACTGAAGCGTTCCACCTCCACGTTTCGGATGGTCTTCCTTGCAAGTTTCATATCTACTCCGTTTGAGCCGCGGACATATTAGCAAATAGGGTGCCTTGAAAGTGAACGAGTCTGATGGTCTCCGCCTCCTGAGCGTACACGGCGACGAGTCGAAAATGTGTGTGGGTGTGTATCCCATCGCGTGACAACAGGTTTGTGGTTTCAGCCGTCAGGACGGCCGCTGATCCAAGAACCCGGACTGCGACGTTCTTAAGCTCAATCCGGTGGAAAGTCACGCTGTGTTCACGCAGATCCCTCAGCACTTCGTGCTTGTTTAATACGGACCCATCCGGCCGCACGAGCATATAGCGGTCTGAGTAGATTGCCTCGAGTGCCGCGTAATCGTGCTCTTGCAAGGCCTGGTTGAAGCCATCCGTGTGAAGTCGAAGCACTTCCTCCGCCGTCATAAGACCTCCTCTCGATTGCGCAACTTCTTCAAATCGGTGAATCTGAAGATTCGGCGGCCGGGTTCGGGTTTGTCAAGAAGGCACGGCCGTCCAGATTCTTGCTGACGTAGACGGACTACTTGACCGAAGACACGAGAGCGATCGAATCCATTCGTGATGCGGCAGTGTCGGCTTCCTTCAAGAACAACTTCGCATGCTGCAAGAACGTTCTTGCATGCTGATACATAGTTCCGTGACTCGAATCGGAATACACAATCAACTGTGCGTTTGGCAGGTGCTCGGATAGAATGAGCGCGTTGATCGGCGCAACAACAATATCCTTATTGCCATGAACGATAAGCGTGGGATGCGTAATGTCCTTCAATGTGGCGTAACGGCCGCTCGCCGGTGTGGCACCCCATTCTCTGATGGCGGCAAGCTGCGCGACTGCCGAATCTCTCGACACAGGACGGTCACGATCTTCTCTTCGAGATTCGAGCCGCTTCAGGTACTCCCGGCCAGCCGCTTGGCTAGCGGCGGAAGGGGAGAAGAACGCTCCCAATAAGAATGCAACCGGATCCGCTTGTTCTTCAGGCGATAGTTCGGTGAAGGTCAAGCCTTCACCTCCACGCGGACCTGTTCCCAACAAGATGAGGCGCTGGACAAATTGGGGATGATCCAGGGCTAGCTGTTGCGCGATCATCCCACCCAGGGAGAACCCCACGACGTTAACCATTCTCAATCCGAGGGCGTGACAGAACGCAAAGCAATGTTTTGCCATTTCCTGAACCGTGCCCGGCGTCCTTCCGCCCGATGCTCCGACCCCTGCGTTGTCAAACAGAATGACCTCGTGATCCGCTGCAAGACCATTCGCGACCGCCGGGTCCCAGCCGTCCATGTTGGAGTTGAAATACTCCAGAAAGAGAAGTGGAGCCGCACCTGCCCTACCGAAACGGCGGTAGGCATAACGAACACCATCGGTCTCCACGAAGCGAGTCGGGACGGTCTCGTGTGTGTAGGAATTCATGCCTGCTCTCCTTTGTGATCTTCGCGGACTCCGAAAGACGCTACTTGAATGACTTTGCTTCCTTGGCCAAGTCGTGAGACCTGTCCGGCTAGGTCGTCGTCGGGAGCTCAACATCGTCGCCCTCAACCACGGGTTGTGCTGAACGCGATCGTTGCCATCGACGCCGGGCGAAAGCCGATCGCTATTTGGTCCCGGTTTTCGCGGCGGCCTGCTCGATCAGTTCTGCCACTTCTTTCGGGTGAGAGAGCATGGCCAGGTGACCAGAGGGAAGGGTGATCGAGGTGGCTTTCATCCGCGCGGCCTCGGCCTTCTCCAGTTCGGGAGGAATCGCGCGGTCGTTCCCTGCGATCGCGAACCGAGACGGCTTGGTGTTCCACCCTGCTGTCGTAATTGTGGCGTCAAAAGCGGCAGCGTTCGTTGGACCCTGTGTAGCGAGCAGGACTCGCTCCTCTTTTCCGGCAGCTCCTGAGCGAAATCTTCCGCGAATCCCTTTGGAGTAATCGACAGAAAACCTTGTGCATCGGGCCGGAGTTCTGCGCCGAGCGGAGCTGGTGGATACGGTTTACACCAGTGGTCCTGTTGGCCTGAGCGACTGCCCCCATGACCAGGGTGGCTGCGGAACAGGCAACTGCGATTGCGATCACAGTTGGTCGATTCATTTGCAATTGCGTCATACGCTGTCTCCTTGGTCAAACGGAATCTGCTAAAGGTCATTGGCCGCGGGCGGACACAAGAACCTCGATGGCGTCTCCCCTGGCCTGATTGTTGTTACATGGAAACGCGGAGAATGGAGCCACGCTTGTGACTTCCTCGCTCGGTTGACCTTAAGCGATGAGGAGTCACGGTTTCTTGTAACTTTGGGCTGTTTTTGACATTTATCGCGGTCCAGTGCCCCCGGAAATATGTTTGCCCAAAGAAGGAGAGGCCGGGCAGCTATTAGCTCTTCTTCTCCAGTGGCCGGGAGGTATCCCAGCGACAGCCTTGAAGGTTCGACTGAAGGACGCCTGGTCAGAAAAACCCGCTTGCAGCGCCACGTCGGAAAGAGCAGAGGCAGAGTTTGAAAGTAGCGATTTTGCCTTTTCAATTCGCTGGAGGATCAGGTAACGGTGTGCCGAAGTTCCAAACGATCGTCTGAAAGATCGCGTGAAGTAGCTGACGGAAAGGCCGCACTCACGCGCCAGATCCGCGAGCCCGATCTGCCCGTCCAGGTTTTCTCTTAGAAGCTCGGCCGCTCGACGCTTCTGCCAGGGTGCCAGTCCACCGCGATATGTCTTAATCGCACCAAGCGACGGAGCGTACCGTTGCGTTACGTGAGCACAAAATAGAAGACGGAAATGATCGAGAAAGAGCTCGCAAAACACCTGCGGAGCGGTCAGAGACGGCAACAGCATCTGTGTCATCTGATGGAGGACTGGGTCGACGGTTCCATGCTGACATAGAAGACTCTCGATGCTCTCTATCTTGACGTCATCGGTAAACACGTCGAGTGTCGAACGGGGAACATGATAGTGGACCCAATCAACCGGACCTCGATTGCGCACACGAGGGTTGGCCTCCAAGTCATAAATCCCAACACCTCCGACCGGCCATGTCGTGATTCGAGAATAGCGGCCATCGACCCAGATTTCGCATCCTCGATCAGACGCGGGTGTCAGATGCACGGATACTACGAATGCCTTTTCGCGGGGAATGGATGCGGTCTGGTCAGGGAGGTTTAGCGACACTAAACGAGTAATCGCAATCTGTTGCTTTGAAGGCGGACATATGACGACACTGGGGGCTTCACCCAGGCGAAAATACTTCGCCATTTGACCACCATAGGCTGCAGGCTCTTGGAGTTCGCTCGTCACGCTGACTAGTGCTGACTGGTTTCCGGTGTACATTTCGCCTCTGGCTGCAGCAATATGATTGCCAGTTCAACGTATTGATATGTCTAGGTTTAGTGCCATTAGTCAAAGCCCAACACTCAGCAACTGCTGAATTTTCGGCTCCGCTGGCGGGCTTTGCGTCGCCCCCTCAGCACCTTGAAATCTCCCTTCTCTTATCGCGCGATCAGTAGCGACAAATCAAATCAGTTTCGCAAAGACCCTCCTAGTCCGATGAGATACACAGAATGTGGTCCCTTTCATGAACGCGGCTCGATTTGCTTATCCCTTTCCACGGCGAACACTGGAACACTGTATCACTGGGCGGCATTCTCCTGTTCGGACGACCGAAACTCTAACACAAAGTTCACGGGAGACTCACCGGGGAGCGTACCCAGAGGGTCGTTAGCTTTCGGAACGTGGCCAACGATGCTCGACAACCGTAAGAAAAAAAAGGTGACGCGTATGACAGCGAAACAACGCAACCACAAAGACACGGAGCCTCGTGAGATCTCCGCGACCGGAGAGCCTTTTCAATCGAGCGCAGTGAGACAAAAAGAAATCAGGTTCCGTGCGTACGAAATTTACGTTGAACGTGGCAAACAGCTGGGCAGCGAGTTGGACGATTGGCTGCGGGCGGAACGCGAATCGAATAAGCTACTAGTACTCGAAGCCTTCGACACATTGTTCAATCAGCGCGACTACGCCAAGGCGGAGCGCTACTGGTCCCCAGAATACATTCAGCACAGCGCGCACATCGAGCCGGGACGTGAGGGTCTATTCAACCTCATCAAAAGCATACCGCCCACCTTGAAGTACGAACCGGGAACGATCCTCGCTGACGGTAACTTCGTAATCGTGCATGGTCGATTCTCGGGCCATGGCCGTCGGGCAAATTGGATTGCAGCCGACATCCTTCGCATCGAGGACGGGCTCCTTATTGAGCACTGGGATGTGATTCAGGACGAAGCCACCAAAGAGGAGTCCAAGAGTGGACGCCCCATGTTCGGGGACAAATTTGGGGAACGATCCGGCCCAGCGAAGCAAGAGGTTGCCTGATTCGCCCCGAACTCGCGTTTTGAATTCGCGCCCTGTGGCCGGGCTAGCACCAAAAGAAATGAACACGCCCAACCGCAACTCTCTTCTCACTCCGTATCAACTCGGAGACCTGAGCTTAAGAAATCGTATCGTCATGGCTCCTCTGACGCGCACACGAGCAGAAAACGCGGAGCACCTTCCGAATGAGCTCATGGTCGAGTACTACGCACAGCGTGCGAGCGCTGGGCTGATTATCACCGAAGGCACCTGGGTGAGTGAGGAAGCGCAGGGTTGGTATGGCGTGCCGGGAATCTACAACGAAGAACAAAGACAGGCCTGGAGACGGGTCACCGACGGAGTCCACTCCCGCGGTGGCCGGATTTTCGCACAGCTTTGGCATCAGGGTGGGGTGTCACATCACAGCTTCTATCCGGATGGCCGACAGCCTGTGGCCCCTTCCGCAATCAACTACGAACAGCTTGTCCATATTCGCGGCGGCACCACTATGAGCGAGGTTCCGCGTGCAATGTCCAAGGAAGACATCAAGAGAACGGTATTGGATTTTAAGAACGCATCGCGCATCGCGCAGGAGGCGGGTTTCGACGGCGTCCAGTTGCAGGCGGGTTTCGTCTATTTGATCAACCAGTTTCTGCACGAGACTACCAATCACCGCACTGACGAATACGGTGGAACGATTGAAAATCGCTCGCGCTTCCTGTTCGAAGTTCTCGACGCAGTTCTTGAAGTTTGGCCCAGCGAGCGGGTCGGTGTGAAGACGGGACCGATGACGAATGAGTTGGGGGCGTTCAAAGCCGTCGCTTCCACGCTCGCTGTGAGCGAATACGTTTACCAGAAACTTCGGCCCTACAAACTTTCCCACATCCTGCTCATGCGTCAGATGGCAGACCTCAGGGGCACACCCATCGAAGCGCTGTCTGGGGATGCAGTGGTCCATCATTTCCGCAAGCGCTATGACGGGTCGTTGATCCTGAACGTCGGCATCAATACGGAACATGCAGCACGGCTGATCAGCGAGGGCGCGGGAGACCTCGTGGCTTTCGGCCGGGATTTCATTGCCAATCCGGATCTGGTAGAGCGGGTCGCTGTAGGTGCTCCGTTGAATCCGGGGCGCCCAGAGTATTATTACGGCTCTTCCGCCGCCGGATACACAGATTATCCCTTCCTTCACCACGAAGCTTCAAATCTCGTCTCAGGGGAAACTCAGGGACAATCAGCATGAACGATCTTGACTATTACCGACAGTGCTTTGTCCTGGAAGCCGTCCCGACGCGATCTGTCCTCGAACAGATGCAACAAGCGCAATCGGATTACCGTCCACATCCAAAAGCACCTAGTGCCGGCGAATTGTTCTGGACGATTATGCGCGGGTTGAAGATTCGGCTTGACCTCGTGAGAAGAAACGGTGCCGATGCGCCGCCAGTTGCCCCATATCCCTCCTACGAAAAGATGCTGGCATCATACGGCGATCTTTCCAAACAGCTTGAGGCGGAACTCGCCACCGTGGATCAATCTCGTTGGGAGGGCAAGGCGGAGTTCAGAACGGGAGGTCAAATCGTACTTGACCGACCCCTGCGCGAAATCCTTTGGATGTTCCACTTCGACGTCATCCACCATCGCGGTCAACTCACAACCTATCTTCGACCAATGGGAGGAAGAGTGCCTTCCATCTACGGAAGATCGGGCGATGACGCTCGGTGAGGAGAATGACGAGGTTGCGAACGCGCTGAATGCTGTTCTTGCAAAGAAAGGAATTTCACCGTGCCGATGATTGATGTATACGCCGCTGCAGAAACATTCTCTGACAAACACAAGCTGGCTGAAGACTTAGCCAACGCGGTCATGCGGTGGGAGAAAGTCCCGCCGATCAATCTTTTCAAGAACAATACGGCGGCATTCATCCACGAAATGCCCGCCGAAGCGATTTCGAATGCTGCCGGCGAGAGCAACTATGTGCGTGTTCAAGTACTGACCCCGGTTGGTGTGTTGGATCGTGAGAAGCAACTCGGTGTGGTACGGGAACTGACCGACATCGTTGCCACTGCGGCCAAAGATCCGAGCCTGTCGAACAGAACCTGGGTACTTGTCACGGAGTCGCCTGAGGGCGGATGGGGAATTGACGGGCACGCGAACACGAGCGCCGACATCGTCGCGGCCGCACGCTCGGAACTGGCAAAGCAAGGTCGCTAGATACTGATTTAATAGCGGAAACCCGCGTCAATCGAGAATGCATTGCATGAACACAGTAAACCCGACAATCGAGCGGGATGGCGCAGCCGATTCTATAACTCGCCCGAAGTTTATGAGCGTGGCCGCCCTGTCCGGTGCAGCGTTCTCCCCACTGGCCGCAACGCTTAAGGGAGATCGACCGGCCGAAGAAATGAAGGCCGAAGAAATAAAGAAAGAGAAGATCCGAAGGGCGATGTTTGGCTGGCCCGTCGTCCGTCACGGCTGAGGCGACAATCGTAGAGATGGACCACAAGGGAAACCTGAAGGTCCTTCGTGCCGGCAACAACGATTGCGTCTACGTCCCGGCGATCAGAATATTGTGGGATGGGCGGATATGGCTCTTGGTCCGATGGGCATCGTCTGGTTCAGGGATGTTCCTGCCCGGAAACCGAACCCCACGAGTACCTCTCCGGAGCTGATTTACAAGCTGAACGGTGCAACGCAGCGAAGCTATACGGATCCGTTCGGCACGATGAGTCCTCCGATCCCCATAGGTCCGCACTGGATGATTCTTCGGAACTTTGATGCGAAAGCTGAAAGCTGCCGGTCTTCGACCATAATGGGGGACGCCGGGAACCATGGTGATATTCGCCGGAACCCAAACGCACACCTGACGGATCTGCGGCTCACCTGGGAGGGAAATGAGTATCGTCGCGATGATAGAGGCGTCTGGACGATGAAATACGAGCGTTCTTGAAGTCGGCGCTCCGTCGTAGGGGTTAAAGATGAAATTGAAAGCGGGAGAGCTGTCATTCAACGTACTGGAAAATGGTTCGGGTGAACCGTCGTTGTTCTTTATTCACTATTGGGGTGGATCGGCTCGTACTTGGAACGCCGTCGTTTCTGAGCTTTCGACAACTTTCAAGTGCATCGCTTACGACCAGCGTGGTTGGGGCCACTCGGACGCGCCGGCGCACGGAAACTCGATTCGAGATTTGGCTCTGGATGCCAAGCACATCGTGGAAGCACTGCATCTGCGTCAATACGTGTTGGCAGGCCATTCTATGGGAGGGAAAGTTGCTCAGTTCCTGGCATCGCAGCGACCACCTGGGCTAGTGGGACTGGTTCTGGTTGCGCCCGCGCCTCCAACGCCGCAAAACACTCCGGAACCTGCGAAGTACGCTCAGCTTCACGCCTATGATAATCGCGAGAACGCTCTCGAGACCATGACGTTCTCGACTGCCTTTCCGCCGAGCCACACGGTTCGAGACCAAATCCTCGCAGACAACTTCGCTGCCGTTTCTTCCCAAGCAAGGCTCGCTTGGCCAACGTCGTCAGCGTATGAAGACATTTCTGGAGTCGTGGACAACATTGCCGCGCCGACATTGATCGTAGCGGGAGACCGGGACAGGCAAGATCCTTTGGAGCAACACCGGCGTGAAGTATTGCCCAGGATTGCGGGCGCAAGAATCCAGGTCATCCACAACAGTGGGCACCTGATTCCCATCGATCAGCCCCATCAACTTGCCGATGCCATTCGGGGGTTTGTTCCGGTGCAGCCCAGCATCGGTGAAGGCTAGATTTACAGTTAAAATGTCCAGCAAGGCCCGTAATGTCCCTAGACCTGCAGCGCGTTGATTGCCAGCGAGAGCATCACGGCTCCGATCCTACGTCCTCCCGCTTCGATGGCGGCCGCATCCGGAAAACAATAACGCTCAAGAGTGGCGATTCCGGCGAGGGTCCCAAGGCTACTCTCGATCAAGACAAACAAGATCTGGGACAAATCGTCGATCTGATTCCACAAGCGATCATCGTTTTGAATCCCGACGGGAAGGCGGTTTATGCAAATCGCGTCGCCCTTGAGTACACGGGGCTTTCCCTCGATGAAGTGCAGGCAGACAACTTTCGCGATCGCGTTTTCCACCCTCAGGACATTCAGAGACTTCGAGAAATGCGGGAGAAAGCTCTCTACGGAACCGTTCCGTTTGACAATGAGCAACGAGCACGCCGCAAGGATGGTAGATATCGATGGTTCCTGATCCAATACAGCCCGTTGCTCGACGAAAACGGAAAGGTCGTTCGTTGGTACGCGACAGGAACGGACATTGAGGATCGTAAGCAAGCCGAAACATTACGTGTTGCGGAAAAACGCGCACTTGAAATGATCGCTGACGGCGCCAGCCTCAGGGAGGTTTTGGATCAGTTGTGCAGTTTCATCGACGTTCAAGTGGCTCCGTCAGTAACGACGGTTCTACTGACGGACGCGGACGGAAGGTTGCTTTACCACGGTGGTGGGCCACGAGTGCCGGCTGAGTGGATTTCGGCGATAGTCCCGGTACCGGTTGCTGTCGACGCAGGTTTGTGCGGAACTGCTGCGTTCTTGAAAGCGCGCGTCGTTGTCCCCGATGTTTCCACCGAGAAAAATTGGCGCGATCAGTATCGCGATCTCGCACTTCGGAATGGGATACGGGCCGCGTGGTCCGAGCCGATTCTCACTAAGAACAATGAGGTGTTAGGCACGTTCGCCCTGTATTCGCAGGAGTCGCGGGTCCCCGCTGAAGACGATCTCGCGCTCGTTCAAGGCGCGGGACGAATCGCGCTGACCGCAATTGAACGGCAACGCGCCCAGGCCGCGCTGGCCAAAGCACACGACGAACTCGAGTCGGAACGCGACCGGCTTCGCTTACTCGTGGAAGTCCAAAAAGCGTTGGTCACAAATCTTGATTTGCGAAGTCTGCTGACGGGGCTTACCGCGAGTCTGAGACGGGTCACAGAATGCGATTTCGTTGGTCTTGCCTTTCCCGACCTATCCAGCGAGGAACTGCGGCAACACTTTGCTTGTTACCTCGAGGGCCGAGGGACGGTTAAGGAAGGAATGACGATTCCGCTACAGGGAACTGCCTCCGGGAAAGCGTTCCGCACCCGCCAACTCGTGTGTCTAAACAACGCAAAAGCAGAGCATCCTGACCCTGAGATCTACGACACACGCGAAGGCCAGGAGTTTTATCGGCTCGTGTCATTAAACCAAGGCGTGCCTTCGGGGTATTTTCTGCCTCTGGTTCGTGGGACTGAAGTCATCGCCGTTTTGCAGCTTACAAAGCACGGCAGAAAACCCTTGAAAACCCAAGAGGCTGAATTTCTCTCTGCTTTGACTGGTCAACTCTCGGCCGCTGTGGCCAATGTGCTCGAGCATGCTGCCCTTGTGGCTTCACGAGAACGGCTGGCTAGTGAGCAGGTCTATCTAAGAGAAGAAGTCGTGCGTTCTTCAATGTTCGAGGAGATCGTCGGGTCATCGCAGGCGCTGAGCGAGATACAGTCGCAGATTTCTCAGGTAGCGCCGACCGATTCCACGGTGTTGATTCAGGGCGAGACTGGAACTGGCAAAGAGTTGATTGCCCGTGCGATCCACAATCGCTCAAAACGCGCCAATCGTGCTTTCATTTGCGTTAATTGCGCCGTGATTTCACCGTCGCTGATTGCCTCCGAATTATTCGGACATGAAAAGGGCGCTTTCACCGGTGCGGTCCAGAGGCGGCTCGGCCGGTTCGAATCGGCCGATGGGGGCACGATCTTCCTGGATGAGGTAGGAGAACTTCCGTCAGAGATGCAAACCTCGTTGCTTCGTGTTCTGCAGGAGCGGGAATTCGAAAGAGTTGGTGGAAATCAGTCAATTCATGTCGACGTGCGTGTACTGGCGGCGACAAACAAAGACTTGGATTCCGCAGTGAGCGACGGCAGCTTCCGTAAGGACCTCTTCTATCGTTTGAATGTGTTTCCTATCCAAGTTCCGACGCTGCGGGAAAGAGTCGATGACATTCCCTTGCTGGTTGAATATCTGGTCGATCGATACGCAAAGAAGGCTGGCAAACGGATTCGGAGCATCAGCAAACGGACGCTTCAATTGTTCCAAAGCTACGATTGGCCTGGCAACGTACGGGAACTGCAAAACGTTATCGAGCGCGCGGTCATCGTGTGTGAGGGCGAGATCTTCCAGGTTGATGCAAGCTGGTTGAAGCCGATTGTTCCCTTTGCCAAAGCAAGCGTCGCCTTTGCTGCCGACATTGCCGAGCGCGAAAAAGCCATGATCGAGAATGCGCTTCGCGACAGCAAAGGGATCGTGTCTGGTCCCGGCGGTGCGGCTGCGAGATTAGGTCTCCCGCGGCAAACCCTCGAATCAAAGATCCGGAAGCTCCGTATCAATCGCTATCGTTATAAGACGCCATAGGCCAGCCTTTTTTTACTCTTATTCTTTGCCCTCTTTTCCCCTTCACTTCCACCTAATTGCGCCGGCATGCTGAGTTTCTAGCAAATGCTCATTGTTCAGCCAGATGCGGAGGGCGCAAGTTGATAATTCAAGCGGTTACGAGTGGTCTTGAGATTGCAACCTCGCGTCTCTGGATTGCGAATTGGTCTCAGATGACTTGGAAGATCGAAAAACACTGCGATGGTCAAAGAACAACGATTCGCCTTATAGGCCGAATGCAGTTGCAGCATCTGCAGGGTTTGAAAATGCTGATCGACGAAAGCAGACCGCCGATAACCCTCGATCTGGACGAACTCATGTTGGTTGATCTGGAGGCTGTTTGCTTCTTGGGACGCTGTCAACAAGATGGCGTGTCGCTGCTCCATGGCTCGCGATACATCAGGAACTGGATCACGAAAGAGCAAGACAAAGTCAAACAGCCATAGCGCAGATGGCGCGGTGTGCCGGCATGGCCGGGAGATGTCGTCGGAGAGGAACTCGTGCGGAATCCCGACTTGGCCAATATTTCCTTTACCAGCTCGGCCGCCGTCGAAAGATCGATCATGCGCGACGGTGCTGCGACGATGAAGCGCGTCACGCTTGAGCTGGGCGGCAAATCGCCCAACATTTTGGTTGATGATGCCGGCCTCAAGAAGGCCATCCCGAATGCGTTCATCATCGGGTTTATGAACAACGGTCAAGCGTGCGTCGCGGGGACCGGGCTTCTTGGGCCGTAAAGTCGCTTCGAGGAGGTCAAACAGGCGATCGTGGACACTATGCCTGCCTTTCCAGTCGGCGATCCGGCCGATCCAAGAACCGCCTTCGGACCCATGGTGAACCAGAAGCAATATGAGCGAGTCATACATTCGCAAGGGCATTGAAGAAGGAGGTGCTTGTCGGAGGCGTGGGGCACCCGCCCGGCTTCGAGTCGGGCTGCTTCGTGAAAACCTACGGTATTTGTCAATGTGAAGAATGATATGACAATCACCGAGGAAGAGATATTCGGTCCCGTGCTTTCAGTCATCACCTACGAGGACGAAGAGGATGCGATCAGGATCGCCAACGACACGGGGCACGGCCTTCACCCTTACTTGAGTGGCACGTACATTCGGCGCGACCGTCGAGTCGCATCTCAGAGCCAAGCCGGCCGCTTAGCGATCAGCGGCCTGCAGACGACCAACAGGCACCGTTCGGCGGGTTTAACACTCGGGCGTAGGTCGTGAATTTGGCATCTACGGGATCGAGTCGTTCCTTGAGCCCAAGGCTATACTTGAGTGACCGCTCTTTGCCTAAACGAAACTAACCAAAGGACGAGTTCATGAGCAAGCACGTCAGCATTTCTCCAAACGAAGCCGCCGATCGACTCGCTATACACGAGCTCGTAGAAGCTTACGCACATTGTGCTGATCGCCGTGATGCGAAAGGTCAGATGGCGCTTTTTGCCGCAGACACTCACTTCGTCGTGTACATGAATGCAAAGGACCCGAAGCCTTCACAGGAGCTGAACTCCCGTGAGGCTTTGGCTCCAGTCTTCGCGGATCTGAACAAGTACGCCGCCACCATGCATTTCCTTGGGCAGACCACGATCCTCACGCTGACCAATGACCGAGGCACTGGGGAAACTTATTGCATGCCTCATCACCTCACTGTTGACGGTGCGAAGCGACAGCTCATGATCGCGGCGCTCCGCTATTACGATACATTCGTGAAGATCGATGGCTCGTGGCTGTTCGCGGAGCGCCTGCTTTACGTTGACTGGATCGAAGGACGCATTCTGTCATGACAGCGACTGACAAGGCGAGTTCGGAATCGTTGACGAGCGTTTCCGCCGTTGTCCAAAAACGTCTCGTGATTATCGGGGCTACTGGAATGGTCGGCGGGTACGCTCTTCGCTATGCGCTCAATAACTCTACCGTCGAATGCGTAACTTCGATTGGACGCAAGAAACTCGGCATCTCGCACCCCAAGTTGAAAGAGGTTTTACACCAGAGCTTCGCAGACTGTTCTGCGCTCGCGGATACACTCTTGGGCCAGGACGCGGCGGTTTATTGCCTAGGAACGTACACGGGGTCAGTGTCAGACGCGGAGCTCCACGCCATAACCGCCGACTATACGATTGAGTTCGCGCGAGTTCTGCGGAACAGCAGTCCGAATTCCGCCTTCTCGTTTTTGAGCGGGAAAGGTGCCGACCCGACGGGGCGAAGCCGGTTTCCCTTCGCACGCTACAAGGGAGAAGCCGAAAAAGCGTTACTCGCAGCCGGTTTCCCGCGGGTTTATCTTTTTCGGCCCGCCTACATCTACCCTGTGCTGCCGCGACAGGAGCCTAATTTCAGTTACCGGCTGCTACGCGCGCTCTACCCCGTGTTTCGCTTGCTATTTCCGAACCAGGTCATTCGTGCTGACGACTTGGGCTGGGCAATGGTGGAGGTTGAGCTTCGACAAACACAGGAGCGCCAAGGCTTGGTGTTCGAAAACCGAGATATACGAGCCATGGTCAAGTCGCAAATGCTCGTGCGGGATCGCGCTGCGTGATTCATAACACTTCAATAGGGATGTGCGATTGAATCAAAAAATGACGTACTGAATGAAAGAATCGTGATTATCGGCGCCGGTTTTGCAGGGCTCGCGGCCGCCACGGCCCTTTAGGCACGCGAACGCCGATATCTTGGTGATTGATCGGACGAATCACAACCTATTCAGCCTCTGTTCTATCAAGTGGCGACCACGGTCCTATCGCCAGCTCAAATCGCATCTCCCATCCGGGGACTCTTGAAAAATCAGCGAAACACAACCGTATTTCTTGGCGAAGTAAATGGAATCAATAAAGACGCGAGGTTTGTCTACGCTAGTGATGAGAACCATGAAGATGTTGCGCACCCTAACGACATCTTGGTGATCGCGACGGGCGTTTCACACAGTTACTTGGGGCACGATGAGTTGGCAGAGTTTGCGGCCGGTCTGAAGGGCTCGCTGACGCGGTCCGCATACGCAATAGGGTTTTGAAAGCGTTCGAACAGGCAGAAGCGGAGGACGATCCGAACCAGCGGCAGGATTTTCTGACTTTTGTTTTGGTCGGGGCCGGTCCAACTGGTGTAGAGCTTGCCTCATTGCTTGCAGTTCTGGTACGCACCAGTTTGAGAGCAGAGTTCCGCCTCATCAATTTAGCGGCGACACGCGTTGTGCTGGTTGACATGGCGCCCCGAGTCTTGGGGTACTTTCGCTTCCGAACTCTCCGAGGCGGCCAAGGACCGGGTGGAAAATCTTGGAGTGGAAGTGCGGTTGGGCACAGCGTTGATCGGATTGACGCGGACGGCGCGGTCATCGGGGGAAAGCGTATCGCAAGCAAGGTCGTGATCTGGACCGCAGGAGTGGCTCCTTCGCCAGTCTGGTGGGTGGCTGAACGTGGAGACGGACCGCGCCGGCCTCGTTGGCATTCAAAACGATCTCACGGTTCCCGGTCATCCCGACATATATGTAGTTGGAGATACGGCTTCGCTCCAGCAGGCGAGAAACCACTGCCGGGTGTCGCCCAAGTGGCGATTCAACAACGTCGGTATGCAGGTCGGCGTATCGCTCAAAGCTTGTTTGGAAAACCTTCCTCCAGGCCGTTTCGATATTTCGATAAAGGGAATATCGCGGTTATCGGAGCGGGGCTCGCAATCCTTCAAGCCGGGAGGGTCCGGCTGAGCGGGATCGTTGCCCGGCTCGCGTCGGAAGGGATTCACCTGCAGTTTCTCTCAACTACCAGTCTGCGTCTCAGTGTTTTATTGCAATGGACCTGGAGAGTTTTCTGACCGGCCAGACAGGCGTCCGATTGACTGTGAATCACGTTCCACGTTCTAAACAGAATAGGGGTACAGAAATGCCTGTGACTGGCTTGGGAGCGAAGGGAAAGGCATCTCGCGACAATCGTTGGGCCTGCTCGCGGCTTTCTACCTTTATCGAGTTCGCCAGCGTTATTCAGGCCAGCAGCCTCAGCTGGGCCTTTTCAATCCCGAGTGAGATTTGGTCGGTTTTCTCTGGCGCGTGGCTGAGAATCGCTCTTAGCATTTTCCCCGTTGCGACCATGCGATCGCGGCTGACTGCGTGGGTGTAGAACTGAAGCGTCAGCGCCGCGTCGCTGTGGCGAATACCTTTCGGAGTCCGGTATTCCGACTACATCACCATGGGATGGTTTCGTTTTCCCAGCGCGTGAACGTACCAGTGGGACCATCCGGGCCGAGCAGCGCAACCCGGACCACCTCGCGAGAGCCATCTTCGACCGAGGCTGTGCCCTCATATCCGTTGAGGTTCGTCTTAGTGAAGCCCGGGGTCACCAAGTTGACTTTGATCCTAGTCGATTCGAGTTCGATCATCATGGCCAGCGTTATAGCGTTGAGAGCCGTCTTGGACGCAGGATAAATGGGACTGAACATCGCGTGGAAGGGAAAGGCCGGATTGGCGTTCATCGTCAGAGAGCCCACTCCGCTCGAGACGTTGACGATACGGGCATCCGACGAGTGACGGAGAAGCGGCAGCATCGCCTGGTAAACGGCGAGGACACCGAATACGTTGGTTTCCCACACTGCGCGTATTTCATCGAGCGATGCGTTGCTCGCGAGGGTTATCTTTGCGTACTCCTGGAGAGATAAGTTGCCCTTGTTTGTATTCGAGATAGCCGCGTTATTGACCAGCAGGTCGAGACGGCCAAACTCCTTGCGGATGCGTTCCGCCGCGGCGGCGATCGAAGGCCGATCCGTTACGTCGAGCTGAAGGGCGATGGCGCCCCGTCCGATCGCCTTGGCCGCTGCCTCGCCGCGCTCGAAATTGCGCGACCCGACAAACACAGTGAGACCGTTCTCCACAAGTTCCTTTGCCACCTGAAACCCGACTCCTTGATTGGCCCCGGTGACCATCGCAACGCGTTTGCTCTGCATAGATATCCCCTTTTTAAGTTCAGGCCTGGAAATACAGCATATTCTCAAGATCGGCAACCTTGATCCACTTCGGCCCCGGCGACGATCAAAGACGGAGCGCCAGCCTCGCTACCAGCGAGGCCGAGTACCTGTGGCCAGCATTGATTAATTCCTCGGTGGTATTCCCGATAAAACCTGTAGCACCCGTAACAAATACCTTCATAAATGGTCGCTCCTGAATTGTTGTGACATGAATGACAGCGCGGACGCTACTGATCCCCTTGACCTCGACCGATTGCGTCGAGATCCGCAAGTACTTCAGCCGGGATCTGAAGCGTCGCAGCCTTCAAGTTCTCGCGGAGATGTGCCACGGAAGATGTTCCCGGGATCAATAAGATGTTGGGGGACCGATGGAGGAGCCAGGCTAATGCGACCTGCATTGGCGTGGCTTCGAGTGATGCCGCAGACGCGTCAAGTGCCGAAGACTGTAACGGGGTGAAGCCGCCCAGCGGGAAAAACGGAACGTAAGCGATCCCTCGAGCGGCCAGATCATCGATGAAGGCGTCATCGTTCCTACGGGCCACATTGTAGAAGTTCTGCACGCACACGATCTCGGTAATGGTTTGAGCCTCCGAGAGCTGCTTAGGAGTTATGTTGCTTAGTCCGATATGACGAATCAGGCCCTGACGCTTCAGCTCGGCAAGCACGGTCAGCGGTTCCTCGATGGCTTCCTCGCCGGGTTCCATGATTCCTCCAACCCGAAGATTGACGATATCCAGCGCATCGAGACCAAGATTTCTCAGGTTGTCATGGAGGCCGTCGATGAGTTCCTGGCGGGTGAGAGCATGAATCCAAGACTTGTCTGAACCGCGCCGAGCACCCAATTTGGTGACGATCACGAGACCATCCGGGTACGGATGGAGAGCCTGCTTGATGATCTGATTGGTCACATGCGGTCCGTAGTAGTCGCTGGTATCAATATGGTTCACGCCGGACTCTACTGCCTCGCGAAGAACAGCAATGGCGGCATCGACGTTCGG
>Ga0302325_10005446_pt1 | contig 28905 bp, 27 predicted proteins | sample Palsa_T0_2_FD_201948 | JGI IMG/M metagenome (GOLD analysis project Ga0302325, IMG submission 201948) | Peat permafrost microbial communities from Stordalen Mire near Abisko, Sweden - Palsa_T0_2 | ecosystem: Environmental > Terrestrial > Soil > Palsa > Peat permafrost | place: Sweden: Abisko...
ATAATTTTTGCCAACGGCAGGACCGTCAACATCCTCGAAGCGCAGAAGCACGTCGTATCGCCGAACGATCCGCTGCTGCCATCGCAGTCGCCTCAGCAATAGATCGAACGCTCGCTTACAGCGCGTTGAGAAACTTCAGCGTATAGGACTTGGCGTAGTCGGGACTGGGCGCGATCGCGCCTGCGGTAATCATTTCGTCAACGAAGGCCGACATTCTTTTTTCGCTGATCACACCGATTTTGCCGTCCGCGGCATCGCCGCCGTCGAGCAGCTTGTTGTCTTTGATCGTCTTGTAACCCTCAACCAGCGTCGGCATGTCCAGTTGCGGGTTCAGCCGGATCAGCTCCTCGTTGGTTGCTTTCGGATCGGCGAGATAAATGCGCCAGCCTTCGGCCGTCGCTTTGAGAAAGTTGCGCAGCACGTCGGGCTTCTCGCTGATCAAGGTTTCTGTCGTCTCCACGGTGTTGATGTATTGGGTCCAGCCGAAATCGGCCAACACCAGCGACCGGCCATTCGGGACCCCGACCCCGACCATGGTCGGGTGGTCGATGGTGATATAGCCCTGCGCGACCGCTGCCGGATCAAGCGACCAGGCACGATAACCTGAATCGAAGGGCTTCAATTGCTCGTCGCTATATCCGAACTTTGCCTTCAGCCACGGCCAGTAGTTCCCCCGCGAGATACCCGGAATGTACATCGGGTTGTGATTTAGCTCGGCGAGCGACTGCGCCTTATTCTCCGGATGAAGCATGAACGTGGTGGCATCCTTCTGATACCACGAAGCAACGGTCACGATCGGAATCCCGTGCAGCCGCGCATTGAGCGTCCGCATCGTCGTCCCCATGATCATGTCGGTCTGGCCGGCCGCCAGCAATTGATAGACGTTCAGCTGCGGTCCGCCCGGCGTTATCGTTACATCCAGACCGTATCGTTCGTAGACATGCATCGCCTTGGCGGCGAAGTAACCGGCGTGATCCGCCGTCGGCATCCAGTTGAGCGTGAAGCTCACCGGCGTCAGCGTGCTGTCCGCCGCCGAAGCGGCCGTAGCCGCCGCGTAGGTGGCAGCCAGGAAAGAAAAGGCAAAGACGAATATTTTTCTCATCTCGTGAGGCCTGTCCACGGTTCCGTTACGGGTGTTGAACGAGCAAGTTCGGTGCCACCGCTCGATCTGCAAGATCATGAGAGATCAAGGCAAAATGGTCGGAAGCACCTAGCGCGCGGAAAGATAATGCTTTCGCTGGTTCCGTCGTCACGGCATTTCGCAAAAATAGACGATTTTTCCTATATTTACCTGCTGCCATTGTGGCAACACAACGTTGCGAAAACGATGCTTGAAGTAACGGCCTGCACGCCGTCTAATCCGTCAGCCGTTGCCATAGGGGTATGCGCCGGGCCGCCTCTAAGCCGGAATGAGAATGTACTTCTTGCACTTTGATGCGGGGGTATCCCGCGATGATTCCTCGACTGGAGCTTGGCATGCTGATCTATCAACCACCGCTCGCACCAAAGAACATCCCTGTCGTCGATCTGACGCCAAGTTTTTCCAGCGACATGCAGCGAATTGACGGTGTCGCCGCCGAGATCCATCGTGCCTGCCGCGAAATGGGATTCTTCTACGTGTCCCATCATGGCATCGACCAATCTCTGATCGATGACGCCTTCGACTATTCGGCGCGCTTTTTCAGCCTACCTGCTGAAGCGAAACGCGCTCTCAACATGAAGAATTCGCCCACTGTCGCCGGTTACGAATGCGGCGATCAGCAGCTCGACAGCCAGATTGCCGGTGCTGAAAAAGCGCCGCCCGATCTAAAAGAGAGCTTTGCCTTCGGCATGGAACTATCGGCCGGTCATCCGTTGTCGCAAAAACGCATTCGCAACTACGGCCACAATCAGTGGCCCGAACTACCGGATTTTCGCGAGACGATGCTGCGTTATCAGGGCGAAGTGAGAAAACTTGGCGATCACCTGCTAGGATTGCTGGCCCGGTCGCTCGACCTGCCGATCGACTGGTTCGCCCCGCACTATCAGTTGGGCTCGCAGTCGGTCCGGCTGCTCAAGTATCCGCCGCAGCCGCAGGACGCGGCCTTCAATCAAATCGGCGCCGGGGCCCATACCGATTGGGGCGGAGTGACAATCCTCGCCCAGGACGACCTCGGCGGTCTTGAAGTCCGCAATGCGAACAGCGATTGGGTTCAGGCCACGCCGATCCCGAACACATTCGTGATCAACCTCGGCGATCTCATGGCGCGTTGGACCAACGGCATCTACAACGCCAACATGCACCGCGTGAAAAACAATCGAAGCAACCACGACCGCTATTCGATCGTGTCCTTCAACAGCCCGCGCCCGGAAGTCGTCATCGAACCGATGCCCGGATGCGTTACCGAGGATTTCCCGCGAAAATTTCCAACCTGCACCGCGCAGGAACACGTCAACGAAATGTTCCGCCGCTCCTACGGCTACAGCCCGGGCCAGACTGCGGCAGTTGCGTAGACAAGCGCCGCTTGACCGAGACCGTACGCGATCATGGCGCGGCGGCGGGCAGCCCATGAAAAGATTTACTGTGGGTCGTTCGCGCCGCCGGTAAAACCCGCAAAACCGGCCCAAAGGAGCAAGCTCGTCATCCCAGTCAGACAATTTCAACCCAATATCGGTTAGGAAGCCGTGACGAGAAACTCATGCCCACCACTGTTAAAATGCCGAAGCCGATTACTCACCAACTCACCGACGACGGGCTCATTCCCAACAACCCGTCCCTGCCATTGATCCTCTATCGCGGCGGCGTCGATCTCTCCGGCTCGCCTGACCCTGAAAAGGTGATCGAGCACACCTTCGGCAAGAATGGCTGGCGCGATATCTGGCGCAACGGCATTTATCCCTATGTGCACTATCACTCGATGATCCACGAAGTGATGGGTGTGGCCCGCGGCTGCGCCTTCGTCCGGTTCGGCGGCGAGAACGGCGAGGTGCTTGAGATCGTACCCGGCGACGTGGTCGTGCTGCCGGCCGGAACCGGTCATCAATGCCTGAACCAAAGCGCGGATCTGGTCGTCATTGGCGCCTATCCGCGGGGCGGTACATATAATCTGTGTCGCGCCACCAAGGCTGAGCACCGCAGAGCACTGGCTATGATCGCCAATGTGCCGCTGCCTGATACCGATCCCGCCTTCGGGCCGAAAGGACCGCTGCTGACACTGTGGCGATGAACTGGCTCGCTTTTTGGGATAGTCCGCACTCGATCTACGTCAGCGCGCGGCACAAGGATGTGCACTACCGCATGATCGCGGAGGCGATCGCACGGCTTGTGCCTTCGCATGAAGCGCGCGTGCTCGATTATGGTTCGGGCGAAGCGCTGCATGCCGACATCGTCGCCGCGGCTTGCGGCCAATTGCTGCTATGCGAAGGCGCGCCGCGCGTGCGATCCGGCATCGCCGCGCGTTTCGCCGATAATCCTGAAATCCGCGCGCTTGCGCCGGACGATCTCAAACAACTACCGGATCAATCGCTCGATCTGATCGTGCTGCATTCGGTGGCGCAATATTTGACGCCTGATGAGCTCAGCAGACTGCTGACCCAATTTCACCGGCTGTTGAACACGAACGGCATGCTTGTGCTGAGCGATATCATTCCGCCGGAGGTGCGGGCGGCGGCCGCTGCGGCGGCACTTTTGAAATTCGGCGCCGCGAACGGTTTTTTCCTCGCCGCTGTTGCCGGCATTGCCCGGACGCTGATGTCAAACTATTGGCGGCTGCGCTCGCAATATGGTCTCACGCGCTACAGCGACACGGCGATGATCGACAAGCTTGCCGCCGCGGGTTTCGCCGCGCAGCGGAAACCGAAGAATATCGGACACGATCAAGCGCGCATGGCGTTCACGGCCCGGCCGCGCTTATTCGATGAAATCCTAAGCTACACGCAGATCAAAAACATCAACATGCGCTGGTGAGCCGGCGCGCTAAGTTACGCCGCGAACAATTCTCCCGCCCGACTTAGTCCAACTGCGCCTTGCGCTCATAGAACGTCCACAGCAGCGCGAACAGGCGCGGATTGAAAGTGCCTTCGGCGCAGTCGCGCGCTTCATCCTCGCTCAGTTCGATGGCCTTGCCGGCGATCTCGGCCTGAAGCTGGATTAGCGCATTCTCCTCCAGAAACGTGCAGGCGAAAAACGCTTCCTCCGCGGTGGCGCCGACCACGACGCTGCCGTGACCCCGCATTTGCGCGGCGCGATGACCGGCCAGGGCACGCGACAGATCGGCGGCCTGATCGTCATTCACCACGAGCCGCGGATTATTCCAGGTCGGCACGCCGGTACAGAGAAACGAGCCGTGCAGAAACACCGGCTTGAGCGGCTTGCCAGCAATGCCGAGAGCGCGTGCATGCGGTGCATGCAAATGGCAAACGCACATCGCATCGGGTCTGTCGCGATGGATCTGGGTGTGGATGCGCCATTCAAGCGGGATCAGGCCTCCGGGATGTTCGATAATGGTGCCGTCGATGTTGTAGACGAAAATCTGCTCCGGCCGCACCGTACTCTTTTCCGTGCTGGCGCCCGGGCTGATGAAACAAATGTCGGTACCCGGCATGCGGATCGAGACATGGCCGAACATGCCAATCACGCCTTGCATGTTCAGCATCCGCGTCAGCGCCGCGGTTTTTGCGCGCAACTCTTTATGTTCGTCACTCATGAGGAGGCATTTCCATTTGGCTGACAGGTTGAAAATGAGACAGGGCTAAAGCGATTTGGCGACACCCGCGCGCTCGACGAGCTTGCCCCAGCGATCGATTTCCGCAGCAAGCCACGGTTTCAACTCGGCTGGCGAGGGACTTTTCACCGGCAACGTGCCGAGTTGCAGCATCAAGGCATGGACTTCCGGCGCTTCCGCCGCGGCGGCGAACGCGGCGCTGAGCGTATCGAGGATCGGCTTCGGTGTTTCCGCAGGTGTGCACACCAGCGTCCAGCCCACCGCCTCGAAACCCGGCACGCCGGCTTCGGCGATGGTCGGGATATCTGGCAACGCCGGCACCCGCTCTGTGGAACTCACGCCGAGCGCGCGTACCTGGCCCGCTTTGATTTGTCCGGTCACGCTGCCGGCATCGGCGAACATCAGCGCGACACGACCTGCGATCACGTCGTTGAGCGCCAGCGGCGCGCCGCGATAGGCGACGCCGGTCATCGTGGTGCCGGTCATGATCGCAAACAGTTCGCCAGCGAGATGGATTGCCGAGCCCGGACCGCCGTGGGCGAAATTGATCTGCCCCGGCTTTTCCTTAAGTAACGCAATCAGTTCTCTGATTGATTTTGCCGGTACCTCGGGATTGACCACAAGCGCGAGCGGCGTGCGAAACACCAGATACACCGGCTGCAAGTCTTTCAGCGTGTCGAACGGCATCGACTTAAATAGCGTTGGATTGGCAGCGAGCGCGCTGGCATCGGCGAGCAGAGTGAGCCCGTCAGGGTCGGCCTTGGCGACCGCGCCCTCGGCCACGACACCAGCGGCTCCTGCCCGGTTCTCGATCACGATCGGCTTGCCGAGCCGCGACTGCAACGGCGCCGCCATGGCGCGCATGATCACGTCGATGCTGCCGCCCGCCGGGAACGACACTATGATTTTGATTGGACCGGACGGATAATCGGCCCGGGCGGCGAAGCCCGGCAGTGTCAGCGCGCCGGAAAGCGCGACGAGAACGGAGCGCCGTGTCTGCATGTGACGTTCGATTCGTTAGGCCGCATTCGGCTCAATCGGGCTTGATGCCCGCATCCCGGATCAGCTTGCCGTAGCGCGCATAGTCTCGCGCGATTGTATCGGCAAACTGCTTGTTGTCGAAGTATCGCAGGTTGTAACCGAGCGGCGTCAGCTTCTGCACAACGTCGGGCATTTTGTCGACGGCAGCGATTGCATTGCCATAGCGTGCGACGACATCGGCCGGCATCTTCGCCGGTCCCGACACGCCGTACCACACGGTGACATCGAAGTTGGGATAACCGCTCTCGCTCACTGTCGGCACATCGGGAAGAATGTCGATGCGCGACAGCGAAGCAACCGCAAGTGGCTTGATCTTTCCGGTTTCGACATACTGCATGAGCGAATTCGGCGTCGACCAGATCAGCGGAATTTGCCCGCCAAGCAGATCGGTCAAAGCCGGCGTGGTGCCTTTGTAAGGCACATGAGTGATCTCAACACCGGCCATGACATTGAACATTAGCGCCGCGAGATGATGCGGCGTGCCGATACCCGGCGTGCCGACAGTGAGTTTGCCGGGATTGGCTTTGGCGTAAGCGATCAAGCTTTTCAGATCCGATACCGGCGACGCCGGACCGGAAAACAAAATAATGGGCGTCGTTGCGATCTGCGCGACCGGAGCAAAATCAGCGACGACGTCGAACGGCACATCCCGGTGCAGCCACTTGTGCAAGACGGACGATGTCTCCATCAGCAGCAAGGTATGGCCGTCCGATGTGGCCTTGGCGACGGTATCGATGCCGATGGCGCCGCCGGCGCCGGTGCGGTTCTCCACCACCCACGGCTGATTGAGTTGCTCTGACAGCTTGGCGGCGAATTGCCGGCCAATGATGTCCACGCCGCCACCGGCGGCAATCGGCACCACCAGCGTTACCGGCCGGGTATCGGGGGTTTGCGCAGAGGCTCCAATCGCCGCCGCCGCCATTCCAAGCCCAAAAATCAATAGCTTTTGAGCTGTCCGCATTGTTTCCCCCACTGCTCTTTATTGGTTCGGTAAGGCTATCTCTCCGCTACGCACAGGACAAATCCCCGGAATTTGCCCCCCCATCGAATCTGGTCTAAGACCCCCTCGCGCGGGGCCGGAACCCGGCGCTAGGCGCGCGAAAAGCGCGCTTTTTTTGTGCCCCGATAGACACGATGCCCAAGCGGACCGACATCTCCTCGATCCTGATCATCGGCGCAGGCCCGATCGTCATCGGCCAGGCGTGCGAGTTCGACTATTCCGGGACGCAGGCCTGCAAGGCGCTCAAGGAAGAGGGCTATCGCGTCATCCTGATCAATTCCAATCCGGCCACCATCATGACCGATCCGGATTTGGCGGACGCGACCTATATCGAACCGATCACGCCGGACATCGTCGCCAAGATCATCGAGAAGGAACGGCCCGACGCGCTATTGCCGACCATGGGCGGGCAGACCGCGCTCAATACCGCGCTGTCGCTGCGCAAGATGGGCGTGCTCGAAAAGTTCAACGTCAAGATGATCGGCGCCACCGCCGACGCCATCGACAAGGCGGAGGACCGCAAGCTGTTCCGCAATGCGATGACCAAGATCGGCCTCGCCACGCCGCGCTCGCACCAGATCAAAACGCTGATCCAGGCGCTGGAAGCACTCGACGATATCGGCCTGCCGGCGGTCATCCGGCCGTCGTTCACGCTCGGCGGCACCGGCGGCGGCATCGCCTACAACAAGGCGGAGTTCATCGACATCGTCGAACGCGGCATCGATGCCTCGCCGACCAGCGAAGTGCTGATCGAGGAATCGGTGCTGGGCTGGAAAGAGTTCGAGATGGAGGTGGTGCGCGACAAGAATGACAACTGCATCATTGTCTGCTCGATCGAGAACATCGATCCGATGGGCGTGCATACCGGCGACTCGATCACGGTGGCGCCGGCGCTGACGCTGACCGACAAGGAATACCAGATCATGCGCGACGCCTCGATCGCGGTGTTGCGCGAGATTGGCGTTGAGACCGGCGGCTCCAACGTGCAGTTCGCCGTCAATCCGGCGGATGGCCGTCTTGTCGTCATCGAGATGAATCCGCGCGTGTCGCGCTCCTCGGCGCTGGCGTCGAAGGCGACCGGCTTCCCGATCGCCAAGGTCGCGGCCAAGCTTGCGGTCGGCTACACGCTCGATGAGATCGCCAACGACATCACCGGCGGTGCGACACCGGCATCATTCGAGCCGACTATCGACTACGTCGTCACCAAAATCCCGCGTTTCGCGTTCGAGAAATTCCCCGGCGCCGATCCGGTACTGACTACCTCGATGAAGTCGGTCGGCGAAGCGATGGCGATCGGCCGCACTTTCCAGGAAAGCCTGCAGAAAGCGCTGCGCTCGCTCGAAACCGGCCTGACCGGACTTGACGATGTGGTGATCCCCGGTCTCGGCCAGGGCGACGATAAGAACGCGCTGCGCGCCGCGCTCGGCACGCCGACTCAGGACCGCATCCTCGCCTTGGCGCAGGCCGTGCGGCTCGGGATGAGCGACGCGGATATCCACACCGCCTGCCGCATCGACCCATGGTTCCTTGAGCAGATCCGCGGCATTGTCGAAACCGAGGCCGAAATCAAAGCCAAAGGGCTGCCGACAACACCCGCGACGTTGCGCCGCCTGAAATCGATGGGTTTCTCCGATGCGCGGCTGGCCGTTCTTGCCAAGCAGCACGAGGCGGACGTGACCGCGGCGCGGCATGCGCTCGGCGTGCGGCCGGTGTTCAAGCGCATCGACACCTGCGCCGCCGAATTTGCCTCGCCAACAGCTTATATGTATTCGACCTACGAGGTGCCTTTTAACGGCCGCACGGTCGATGAAGCGCGGCCGTCCGACAAGAAGAAGGTCGTCATCCTCGGCGGCGGCCCAAACCGCATCGGTCAGGGCATCGAGTTCGACTATTGCTGCTGTCACGCCGCCTTCGCGCTGAAGGATGCCGGCTACGAAACCATCATGGTCAACTGCAATCCGGAAACGGTGTCGACCGACTACGACACCTCCGACCGGCTCTATTTCGAACCGCTGACGCCTGAGGATGTTCTGGAGATCATCGACACCGAACGCAGCAATGGCACGCTGCACGGGGTGATCGTGCAGTTCGGCGGCCAGACGCCGCTCAAGCTTGCGGAAGCGCTGGAGAAGGCCGACGTGCCTATTCTCGGCACTTCGCCGGACGCGATTGACCTTGCCGAGGACCGCAATCGCTTCAAGCTTTTGCTCGACCGCCTGAAGCTGAAGCAGCCCCAGAACGGCATCGCTTATTCGGTCGAGCAGGCGCGTCTGGTCGCCGCCGACCTTGGTTATCCATTCGTGATACGGCCATCTTACGTGCTCGGCGGGCGCGCAATGCAGATCGTGCGCGAGGAAGACCGACTCGGCGATTATCTGCTCGAGACGTTGCCGCAGCTTGTCCCGCATGACGTAAAGGCGCGTTATCCGAACGACAAGACCGGACAGATCAATACGGTGCTCGGCAAGAACCCGCTGCTGTTTGACCGTTATCTCAGCGACGCGATCGAGATCGATGTCGATTGTATCTCCGACGGCAAGGATACCTACATCGCCGGTATCATGGAGCACATCGAGGAGGCCGGCATTCACTCCGGTGACAGCGCCTGCTCGCTGCCACCACACAGTCTTTCCGCCAGCGTGATCGCAGAACTCGATCGGCAGACCCGCGAGCTTGCGCTTGCGCTCCAGGTCGGCGGCCTGATGAACGTGCAGTACGCCATCAAGGACGGCGATATCTACGTGCTCGAAGTCAATCCACGCGCCTCACGCACGGTCCCATTCGTCGCCAAGGTGATTGGTATTCCAGTTGCAAAAATCGCGGCGCGCATCATGGCCGGCGAAACGCTGGCGAGCTTCAAGCTCGCGCCGCAGCATTTCGAACCGGGCGCCGCAAAGCATATCGGCGTCAAGGAGGCGGTGTTCCCGTTCGCGCGCTTCGGCGACAAGGTCGACACCGTACTCGGCCCGGAGATGAAGTCGACCGGCGAGGTCATGGGTCTCGCCCGCTCGTTCGACATCGCCTTCGCCAAAAGCCAGCTTGGCGGCGGGACCAGGGTGCCGAAAACCGGAACTGTGTTTGTCTCGGTGCGCGACGCCGACAAGTCGCGCATCCTCGAGGCAACGCGGCTGCTGGTCGGGCTCGGATTCAAGGTGCTGGCGACATCCGGAACCCAGCGCTACCTCGCCGGACAGGGAGTTCCGGCAGTCAAGATCAACAAGGTCGCCGAGGGCCGTCCGCATATCGTCGATGCCATTAAAAACGGCGAAGTCCAGCTTGTTTTCAATACCACCGAGGGGGCCACCGCACTGGCCGACAGCCGTTCGCTGCGGCGCGCAGCCCTCTTGCATAAAGTGCCGTACTACACCACTCTTTCGGGGGCTGTCGCCGCAGCACAGGGCATTAAGGCCTATCTCGGGGGCGACCTTGAGGTGTGTGCGCTGCAAAGCTACTTCGGAACCGAATCTGATCGCGAATCGGGGCGGCCGAAGCGACGGTATGTGTAGAGCCAGATTAAGATCGTGTGGCCAGGCAATGCTTCGGCCCGCGATCTGACTTTGACTCTGGAGGTTGAGATCGATGGACAAGATACCGATGACGGCCGAGGGTTACACAACCCTCGAAGCCGAACTCAAGCACTGCCAGCAGGAGCGTCCGCGCATCATTCAGCAGATCAGCGAGGCGCGTAGCCACGGCGACTTGTCGGAGAACGCCGAGTATCACGCGGCGAAGGAAACCCAATCGCTCAACGAAGGGCGTATCGCCGAACTCGAGGACAAGCTCGCGCGCGCCGAAGTGATCGACGTCTCCAAGCTGTCCGGCGACACTATTACGTTCGGTGCCACCGTGACGCTGATCGATGAGGACACCGAAAAGAAAGCCATCTGGCAGATCGTCGGCGAACCCGAGGCCAACGCCAAAAAGGGCAAGATTTCCATCACCTCGCCGCTCGCCCGCGCGCTGGTCGGCAAGAAGAAAGGCGCGCAGATCGAGGTCAACACGCCCGGCGGCGCCAAGGCTTATGAAATAATGAAGGTGGAGTGGAAGTGACGCAGTAGCGTCATTCCCGGGGCGCGCAAAAAAACGCGAACCCGGGATCCATAATCCCTGCACTGCTAATTGAGCGGTTCCCAATACCCTCGCAATCCGTGATTATGGATCCCCGGCTCGCGGAAAAAACAAGCCCACGCGTCGGAATGACATGAGGGAGGGAGCGTCGTGAAATTCGGCGTCTTCGATCATCTGGACGATGCGGGCGCGCCGCTCGGAGCGCTGTACGCCGACCGCCTGCAATTCGCGGAAGCACTCGATCGCGGTGGCTTCCACGCCTATCACCTAGCCGAACATCACGGCACGCCGCTCGGCATGGCGGCATCACCCGGCATCTTTCTGTCCGCGCTGGCGCAACGAACCAGAACGCTGCGCTTCGGCCCGATGGTTTATCTGTTGCCGTTCTATCACCCGCTGCGCCTGATCGAGGAAGTCTGCATGCTCGATCAGATGAGCGGTGGGCGCTTCGAGCTTGGCGTCGGCCGCGGTGTGTCACCGTTCGAGACCGCCAACTACTCGCTCGACTTCGCACAGACCCAGGCGATGTACCACGAAGCGTTCCAGGTGCTGCTCAAGGGGCTCGACACCGAAGAGCTGAATTTCGAAGGCAAGTTCTATCGCTTCAGCAAAGTGCCGATGCTGCTCCACCCGGTGCAGCGTCCGCATCCGCCGTTGTGGTACGGCGTCAGCATTCCCGAGAACGCCGACTGGCCGGCTCAGAACGACATCAACGTCATTTCGCTCGCGCCGCCGCAAGCGGTGCGTCCGATCTTCGATCGCTATCGCAGCGTTCGCTGCGGTCTCAGCAAGCCGGACTCCACACTTTATGGCGTCGGGCGGCATGTCGTGGTCGCCGAGACCGATGCCAAGGCGCTCGATATCGCGCGGCGCGCCTATCCGAAATGGCGGGCAAGTTTTTTCTGGCTGTTCGAGCACCACGGCGCGGCGCCGCGGGTCGGCGCGCTGTACCCCAACACGTTCGAAGAGGTGCACGCGTTGGGTACCGCCGTTGCCGGCTCGCCGGAGACCGTCCGCAACTTCATCAGGGCGGACAGCGAGACGACTGGAGCCAACTACTTTGCACCCTGGTTCGCCTTCGGCGACATGACGCTCCCAGAGATCCTTCAGTCTGTCGATTTATTCGCCCGCGAGGTTATGCCCGCGTTACGGTAATGGCTGTGGGTGGTCCGGGTTGCGTCTCTTGCATGGCTCGGGAAAATCCTTACATTCTGCATTGCTATGGGTGCCGTTCGACGGACCCCGCAAATCCAGCGAATTCGGCTGAATCTCTAGGCCGCGTGACGCGAAGGGGCTTGCTTTGACCAAGACTACCCACGCCAAGGTCGTGATTATTGGCTCCGGGCCCGCGGGCTATACCGCCGCCATCTATGCGGCGCGCGCGATGCTTGAGCCGATCATGATCCAGGGCGTCCAGCCTGGCGGCCAGCTCACCGTCACTACCGATGTCGAGAACTATCCGGGCTTCGCCGATGTGATCCAGGGCCCTTGGCTTATGGAGCAGATGGAGAAGCAGGCCGTTCATGTCGGCACCACGATGATTGCCGATCATGTCAGCAAGCTCGACGCCTCGCGTCGGCCGTTCCGCATCGAATGCGACTCTGGCGACGTGTACCTCGCCGAGACCGTGATCCTCGCGACCGGCGCGCAAGCGCGCTGGCTCGATCTGCCGTGTGAGCAGAAATTTCGTGGTTATGGCGTCTCCGCCTGCGCCACCTGCGACGGCTTCTTCTATCGCAACAAAGAAGTGCTGGTGATCGGCGGCGGCAACACCGCTGTCGAAGAAGCTTTATTCCTCACCAACTTCGCCTCCAAGGTCACGCTGGTTCACCGCCGTGACAGCCTGCGTTCCGAGAAAATCCTGCAGGACCGACTGTTCAAGCATTCGAAGATCGAAGTGCTTTGGGACACGGTACTCGAAGACATCCGCGGCGCCGACAATCCGCTGAAGGTGACCCACGCGCGTTTGAAGAACGCGAAGACCGGCGCCGTCACTGAGCGGACCGTCGACGGCATTTTCATCGCCATCGGCCACGCGCCGGCGACCGAGCTGGTCGCGGGACAGGTCGAGATGAAGCCGTCGGGCTACGTCAGAACCGCCCCGCACTCGACGGCCACCTCGGTGCCCGGCCTGTTCGCCGCCGGCGATGTTGCCGACGAAGTTTATCGCCAGGCCGTCACTGCCGCCGGCCTCGGCTGCATGGCGGCGCTGGAGGCCGAGCGATTTCTCGCAGCGCATGCCGAGCACCGCGCGGCGGCAGAGTAACCGTATCCTCAGCCCGCTACGGGCCGGGGAAGAAAGATGTCGATGGACTGGGATAAGCTGAAAGTATTTCATGCCGCCGCCGAAGCGGGAAGCTTTACGCATGCCGGCGAGCAACTTGGCTTGTCGCAATCGGCGGTGTCGCGGCAGGTCAGCGCGCTCGAACAGGAGCTTTCAGTCTCGCTGTTTCACCGCCACGCCCGTGGCCTGATCCTGACCGAGCAAGGTGAGCTGCTTTATCGCACCGCGCACGACGTGTTCATTAAGCTCGAAGCGGCGCGCGCCAAGCTAACCGACAGCCGCGAGCGCCCGAACGGCGATCTGCGCGTGACAACGACGCCCGGCATCGGCGTCCACTGGCTTACGCCGCGGCTCGGCGAATTCATCGAGATGTACCCCGATATTCATATCACGCTGCTCACCACCGACGAGGAGCTCGACCTCGCGATGCGCGAGGCCGACGTCGCGATCCGGCTGCGTCAGCCGACCCAACCCGACCTGATCCAGCGCAAGCTGTTTTCCGTGCACTTCCACGTCTACGCATCACCGGAATATCTCAAGAAGTTCGGTACGCCGCGGGCATTCGACGATCTCGATGTTCATCGCGTGCTGGTGCTCGGCGGTAACGTGCCGCCCTACCTGCAGCGCTCACGCTGGCTGATTGAGGTCGCGCGCGACGGCAAGGGGCCACGCGTTCCGCACCTCATCATCAACAATATTCTTGGCATCTATCGCGCCTGCCAGCGCGGCCTCGGTATTGCGATGCTCCCCGATTATCTGGTCGAGGAGAACGGCGGCCTCGTACAACTTTTCAGCGAAGCCGAAGCGGTCGCGCTCGATGCCTATTTCGTTTACCCCGAAGAGCTCAAAACCGTCGCGCGCGTGCAGGCCTTCCGCGATTTCCTTGTTGCTAATGCGCAACGCTGGAATTTCTAGCGAGCCTTTTCGAGGCGTTTCGCCCGTCATGATTGCAACACCTGCGGCAATATTGCCGGCATAATCTCGCGTTGGGAAAACGCAATTTATGCGGCGATTACGTAGTTGCGATGACCGCATGGCTGACATGCCACCCTCTGTGTTGTCTGCGTGAACTGCGGCTCGCATAGTGTGGTTGTTGCTGCACGACACGCGGTCGCCTCATCCTCCCAGATCGGCGATCGTGAAGTCGGGCAGGTTGTTCCCCTCTGGAAGGTGAGTCGCTGGCGCCCCCACGCCGGCGAACTTGAACCGGGCCCGCAAGGGCCCGGTTTTCTTTTGGCGCCCGAAACGGGTAGTGATGGACCCATTGATCCATTGCCAGAGCGCCTCCGATGAAAGTTTCCATTCTCGATGACTATTACGACACGCTGCGCACGCTGCCGTGCTTCAGCAAGCTCAACGGCCACGATGTCACGATCTGGAACGATCACGTGCAGGATACCGACGTGCTCGCGGAACGGTTGCGCGACACCGAAGCGCTGGTGCTTTTCCGCGAGCGCACGCAGATTCGCACGCCGCTCTTGGAGCGGTTGCCAAAGCTCAAGCTGATCAGCCAGCGCAGCGTCTATCCGCATATCGACGTCGATACCTGCACCCGGCTCGGCATCGTGCTGTCGTCGAGCCAGCATCCGGGCACACCGTCTCATGCCACCGCCGAGATGACATGGGCGTTGGTGCTGGCAGCCGCCCGCAAGATCCCGCAGCAGATGGAATCGTTCAAGGCCGGTAAATGGCAGATGGGTGTCGGCACGACATTGCGAGGCAAGACGCTCGGTATCTATGGCTACGGCCGCATCGGCGGCGTCGTTGCGAGCTACGGCAGGGCGTTCGGCATGAGCGTGCAGGTCTGGGCGCGGCCGCAGACGCTGGAAGCGGCGCGCAAGGACAGCTACACCACCGCAGCCAGCAAGGAAGCCTTCTTTGCCGATTGCGATGTGATCTCGCTGCACATGCGGCTGGTCGATGCTACGCGCCACATCGTCAAGGCCGCCGATCTCGCGCGCATGAAGCCGACCGCGCTACTGGTCAATACCAGTCGCGCGCCGCTGATCGAGCCGTGCACATTAGTCGAGGCGCTACGCAAGGGTCGCCCCGGCATGGCCGCGGTCGACGTTTTCGAGCAGGAGCCGGTGCTCGACCCGAAGCATCCGCTGCTCAACATGCCGAACGTGATCTGCACACCGCATATCGGCTACGTGACCAACGAAGAATACGAGACGCAATTCATCGACATCTTCGATCAGATCAATGCCTACGCGGCGAGCAAACCGATCAATGTGATCAACACCAAAGTGCTGGAACACGCGCGTTGAGGAAGAAAATCGTCAACGACAAGATGCAGCGCGGCTATCGTTATGAACTCACCGCGCCGGCGGGCCGCAACTTCGATCCGGAATTCAAGCCAGAGCTAACACCTGCGGAAATGCTTCGCCTCGGCGTATTCGGCGGCAAATACATGACCGACTGCGCGAGGGAGTTTCCCAGGAACTGGTTTGCGCACGCCAAGCTTGCGAAGAAAAAACGCGACAAGTCGCTGAACTATTTCGGCGTCGACGCCAGCCAGCCGCTCTCTGAATGGCGCAAGAAAGGCTGGATCTATCGCGACGATCCGCGCGGCTGGTTTCAGTGGTATTGCCGCTACTACATGGGGCGGCGCCTCCCCGAAGAGGACGCGCGGCAGATCAAGCGGTGGAAAGCGATCCGGCGGCACGTCCGCCAGATCGAACGCAATTGCGAACCGGGCGACGTACACTGCCGGCCGCGGCAGCGGCAAGCCTTGCTGCACTGGGCCTACGACAGCCGGAAGATATAGCTCGCCCGAAGCGAGTAAGTTCATCTCGCTTCGTTATGCCCGATGCCTTCCAGATAGGGCAGCACCTCATTCAGCGATAACACGTCGGCGTATTTGTTATCGAGATCGAACAAGCTTTGGTCGTGGGCCTGAGCGGAACGGTCGCCAACGGCCTCGCGCACCACGATCGGCTTGAAGCCGGACTGGCAAGAGTCGACGGCGGTCGCTCTGACGCATCCGCTGGTAGTGCAACCGGTGATGATAAGAGAGTCGATCCGCGCCGCTGCCAGTCGCGACACCAGGTCGGTTCCGAAGAAGCATGACGCATATCTCTTGCGCAGCACCGTGTCGCCGGGCCGCCGGTCGAGCCGTTCGTCAACTTCAACGTTCACCGTGCCTGCCCGCAGCGTATCGAGCCCCGCGATCTTGTTGATCCAGATGCCGGCGTCCTTCAGGTCAGGGTCGTCGTACACGCAGACCGAGAAGAACACCGGAATATTTCGCCGATGCGCGACGTTAAGCAGCGGCACCGTTGCGGCAATCTGGCTGTCGAGGTTCGATCCCAGCGGCGCGTTGGGATTGGTGAAACCTTTTTGCATGTCGATGATGACGAGGGCCGGACTGGTGCCGAAGCCCATGCGGCCCTTGAACCCTCGATCCCGGAACAGCTTTTCGTCGCGATCGACCTGCATCTGACGCTCCTTGATATTCAACCCAGGTATTCGGCTCAGGTGTTCAGCCTTCATGCCACCGCAACACGCGATGACGGATTCGTAGCAGTTCCGCGTCCAGAATGTATCCGCAAAGCAGCATGACCAGCAGATACGCATAGACGGTCGTGCTCTCCAAATAACGCTGCGCCAGGACGAGCGCGCCGCCAAGGCCGCCACCGGCGACCATCTCGGCAGTGAAGGTGGTCAACAGCGCAGTCGGGACGGCGACGCGCAGGCCGCTCATCAGCGCCGGCATCGAGGCCGGAAGCACGACGCGGCGCAGGATGACGAGCTCCGTGGAGCCCATGGCGCGGGCCGCCCAGACCTGGCTCGTGGGGACCGACCGCGCTCCTTGCGCCGCGGCGAGGATGAACGGGAACACGGTGGTCAGCGCCACGAGCATGATCTTGGACACATGATCGATGCCGAACCACAGGGTGAACACCGGGATCAGCGCGAGCTTCGGGGCGGGATTGCCCAGTGCAACCAGTGGCTCGAAGAACCACGAGACGAGACGGCTTCGCACCATGAGGAAGCCAAGAGGAATACCCACGACGCCTGCGATCAGAAGTCCGGCCGCCGTGCGGTAGAGACTTGTTGCCAGCGGGGCAAACAGTTCGCCGTTCGAGACGACGACAAAAAGCTGCTTCACCACCAGGGAAAACGGCGGCAGGAACAGCGGACGGACCAGTCCCGCCCGCGCGACCGCTTCCCAGACGACGATCACCAGCACCAGCGGGTAGACCGCGACGAATGCCCGGCCGATTGCCGGAACTATGCGCTGAGCAACCTCAGGCATGCTGCTCGACCGTGTCCTGCCAGCGCAGGACGTGCGCGGTGGCGAGCTGCAACAGCCAGTCGGCCACGAAGGCAGTGACGACAATCGTGATGACGGCGGCGAACATATAATTATAGGCGCCGCTGTCGCCGTAGAGGAACATCAGTTTTCCGATACCGTGGTTCGAGACGATCATCTCCGCGGCGATGGTGACGATGAATGCAAAGCCAAGCGCGATGCGCACACCCGTGAGGATCGCGGGAAGCGCAGCCGGCAGGATGATGCGGCGAAGCAGCGTCGCAGGCGGTGTGCCCATGGCCTGCGCGCTCCAGACAAAACTTCGCGGCACGCCCTGGACCCCGTGATAGGTGTAGATCACGATCGGCAGCAACGTGGTCAGGACGGTCGCCAGAACATTGGTGATCCCGCCGACGCCGAACCAGAGCACGAACAGCGGAATGAGTGCTGACTTCGGCAGCGAGTAGGTGGCCTTGATCAGCGGACCAAAGAAGCCGTCGGCACCCTTGGAAAGCGCCATGACGGCACCCAGCGGCACACCGATCAAAATTCCGCTCACGAGCCCGGCGCCAGCGGTCAACAGAGACACACCAAGCTCGACGAAGATCGTTTTCTCTTTGGCGAGATCGTAGAAGGCTTCGAGAACGGCACCCACGCTTGGCAGAAATTCCGGATCGGCCACATGCAGCGAGGTCACGGCTTGCCACAAGGCCAGACAGATGAGGATCGGCGTCAGCCTGGCGGCTGCGCCGAATAGCGTCTCTTGCAAGCCTTTGCTCATGAGCGCCTATCCGGCCGCGGCCAGCACCTGCCGCCGCACCGAGAGCCAGACCTTGTTGCGGACATCGGTATACTGCGGCGACAGCACGACGGCCTCGCGGCTTTCCGTGTGCTGCAGGGCGATCGTATAGGTTTCGATAATCCGGCCGGGCCGCTTGGACATGACGCATACTTTGGTGGATAGATAGACGGCCTCGCCGACATCGTGGGTCACCATGACGATGGTCTTGTTGGTGGTGCGCCACAGTCGCAAGAGCTCGTCCTGCATGATCTCGCGCGTCTGGGAGTCGAGTGCTCCGAATGGTTCGTCGAGCAGCAGGATATCTGGTCCATACGCAAAGGTTCGCGCGAGCGCCACGCGCTGCCGCATCCCGCCAGATAGTTCGCGCGGATAACGCTTCTCGAATCCGCCAAGACCGATGACGCTGATGTAGCGCGCGACGGTTTCCTTGATTTCATCCCGGCTGCTTTTCTTCATCTGCAGCCCGTAGGCGATGTTCTGCTCGACGGTGAGCCAGGGAAACAGCGCGTAATCCTGGAAAACAATGCCACGATCGATGCCCGGCTTGACGATCGTCTTGCCGTCGGCAAGCAGGCGTCCTGCGGTCGGGCTGATAAATCCGCCCAGCATGTAGAGAAGAGTGCTTTTTCCGCACCCGGAGGGGCCGACGATCGAAACAAAATCCCCGGCCGTTATCGTCAGATCGATGTTCTCGACCGCCAGAACGTCATCGAATCTTTTTGACAATCCTTCGATGACGATCTTGCAGGAGTCTACGCCTTGCATGGATGAGGCAAGAACGAGGTGTCGATATATTTCCCCATGTCGACCGGGCCGGGCAGGAAGCCTTCCTTGGTCATGGCGTCGATGGCCGGCTGAAGGGTCTGCGCGGTGATACAGCCCGAGGGATCGCGATAGTAGTCGCGTGGCGTGAGGAAATAGGTATCCAGAACATCCGCCGGCGATTTGGTGAACGCGGCCGTCACTTCAACCGCCTTTGCGCGGTTCGCAGGCGTGTAAAGCCACGTCAGCATCGCGACGTAGTCCTTAACCCACGCTTTTACGGCGTCGCCGTGCTCCTTGATGAAGTCGTTCCGCGCCGCCATGAAGACGACAGTAAACGGCGGGAACGCATCCGCCCCGGTAAAGAGCACGCGCAGCCCGCCTTTGCTCGTTTCGACGGCCATGAAGGGAAGCACCATAACAGCGCAATCGACCCGCTTCTCGCGCAGCGCAGGACCCATGTTAGGGAATCCCACCTCGACGATCTCGAGATCGCGCTTGGGATCGAGGCCGTTCTTCTTCAGAACGACGCGCAGCTCCAGGTCGACTGCAGAGTTGAACGCATTGATGGCGACCTTCTTCCCTTTCAAGTCCTGAATGGTCTTGGGGCCGTCCTCGAGCACGAAGAACGTGTTCGAGGCATAACCCGCGCGTGCATCCTGGAATACGTCAGCGATGATCGACATGCCGCCGGGGACCGCGTCTTTCAGCACCGAAGCAGCAAAGATCGGGAATGACAGGCAGGCGAGATCGGCCTGACCGGCGGCCATCAAAGCAGCGGCTTCGGGCGTGCCGCGGGTGAACGTGACGCTCAACTCGTAGTCCTTGCCATAGCGGGGTAGCACGTTTTTCTGGAAGAACTCGACGGTCATCAACGTTTCGATTTCGTTAGGCGCTACGGCGCCGCCATTGGCGAACCGAATGGTCGTGGGCGCGGCACGAAGAATCGCAGGTGAAAAGACGCAGGCTCCGGCAAGACCAGCAGCACCTCCTCGCAAAATGCTACGGCGGGAGATTTCTGCTCTGGATCGGGCCGCACCCATGACGTTGGCTTCCTCTGACGTGAGGCAGCAGAGTATTTTTGCGTTATAGTCGGGTCAATCGAAGCCAAGCCTATCTTTTTGCCGCAGGTCGCCCGTTGTTTCGGCAACACGCCGATCGGGGATCAATCGTGGGAGATACGTCGTGACCGTTCGCAAGGTGCAGCCGCAGGCGCTTTTTCAACGCTCGCTGGATGGCCGGGTGCTTTACAGCCATGTGGTTGTGGCCGAAGCCAAGTCGCTGATCTTCATCTCCGGGCAACTTGCCCGCGACAAATCAGGGCAGATCGTTGCTCCCGGCAACATGCGCGAGCAAATCAAGCAGGTCGGGCAGAATCTTCGCGCCGCTTTAGAAGCGATCGGCTCAAGCCTGGGCGATCTTGTGAAGACCACGACGTTCGTCACCGACATCGACGAGTTTTTCAAACACTCGGACGTGCGGCACGAATTCTTTGGCGCGGCGTTGCCGGCGAGCACCACCGTTGAAGTTAGGCGGTTGTCGCACCCGGATCTCATGGTGGAAATCGAAGCTATTGCCGTTAGAGGATAGGCACTTCCTCGATAATTTCTCTTCTGCCTTCCATCGCTCCGTGTTGGCGGAAAATGTTGAAGTCATCCTGCTACGGGGTGCCGAATCGAAGCTGTTGCGATTGACCTGCTATCAATTGGCGACAAATCTTAGGCGGGCTCCAAGCCCTTGGCAGCGATGACGCGCTTGGCATCCGGCGTGGTGAGGAACGCGATCACCGCCCTGCCCGCCGCCGCGTGGCTGGCATTTGTCGGAATGGCCGCAGCAAACGGCGTGACCATCTGAATCTCGGGCGGCAGCGGTCCGACCACGTCGATGCCGTCGACCGCCATCAGTTCCGCCATCTGCTGAATACCGATATCGGCTTCGCCGCGCAGCACCACCAGGCCGGCAAGCCCGGCCGCGCCGCCGGCGCCGTATTTGGACTTCGCCTGCATCTGCTCGGTGATGCCGAGGTCAGCAAAAACCTTGGCGATATGAACGCCGCTCTGGCCGCCGCCGACCGGTCTCGAGCAGGCGATCGATTTCGCCGCCAGCATCGCGCGCTTGAAGCCTTCCACCGTGGACAAATCCGGCTTCGGCGCACCCTTCGCAACCGCAACACCGATCGACGACTTGGCGATCTCGACTAAACTGCCGTCGACCAGCCTGCCCTGCGCGACCAGATCGCGCCCGCCATTGGCGGACACGATCACGACGTCGGCTGTCTCGCCTTCGCCAATCTGCTTCTCCAGCCGCAGCGATGGCCCAAGGGTGACGTCGAGCCGGTTGCCCGTGGCGCGCTCGAATGCCGGCGACAACTCCTCGAACACCATCTTCATCGCCGTGGTGCTGAAAACCTTGATGTCGATCGCCACGTCGCTGCCCTCAGGCGTCGCGCCCTTGCGTGATCACATTGATCAGCGCCGGCGTGCCGGAACGCACCGCTTCGAAACCGCGCTTGATCGTGTCGAACAGGTCGCTCGGCTGCTCGACTTTCATGCCGACACCGCCGCAGGTGGTGATCACCTTCTCGTAGTCCGGCGTCGGCTTGAGCTCCGTCAGCGGCATTGAGTTCGCCTTGGCGGCGTGGCCATCGGGAAACACATCGAGAGTCGATGCGCGCACCGCGTGCCAGGACTGGTTGTTGGAAATGATGGTCAGCGTCGGCAGGTTTTCCGAGCGGCCGACATAATGGAACGGCAGGGGATTGCCGAACATGTAGGAACCGTCGCCGACCACGGAGATTACTTCGCGCTCGGGCGCGGCGAGCTTCGCGCCCAGCGCGGCGCCAAGGCCAAAGCCGAGACCGCCTGCCAACAAGCTGCCCATATAACTGCCCTGCTTGGTCATCTGGAGCTGGCTCATCGGCACGCCGAGTTCGTTGATGATGATGGCGTCCTCGGCTTTCAACTCGTTAAGGCAGGCGGCGATATGCGCGGTCGAGATCGGCATGCGCGCTTTCGCAGCTTCCATTGCGCGGCGGCGGCCAGCCAGCATCTCCTCACGTATGGCGGCGACGGTCTTGCGCCGGGCCTCGATGTCGTCGCGCTTAAGCCTGCCGCGCAGCGCCTCGCGGAGCAGCGGCAGCGCGCCGCGCGTCGTGCCGGTGACCAGCAGGTCGGCCTCGAAGTCGCGGAACGGATACTGCGTTTGCAGCGGATCGGGTGAAATATGAATGACCTTGGCGTCGGGCGCCGGCGTGACGGTTTTCGGAACCCACGGCACCGGCGCGTCGAGCACCAGCACTACGTCGGCGCGAGGCAGCATCGACTTGACGTCGAAGCCGAGATTCATCGCATGATTGGTCGGCAGATTGAGATCGTTCGGCTCGCTCTGCAGCACCGGCAGCGCGAACTCCTCGGTCAGTTCCGCAAGCACAGTGAAAGCTTCCGGCGACCGGCCCAACGCCGACGTCAGGATCAGCGGGAACTGTGCCCCCGCGATCATCTCGGCTACCTTGGTAATGGCTTCCTGCGACGGCACCGCCGCCATGGCGCCGAGCGGATGATCGGTGTCGCGACGCATGGCGGTCGCGGTATCCGACAGCACTTCGCGCGGCAGCGTCAGATAAACCGGACCGCGCGGCTCGCTCATCGCGATATCCAGCGCGCGATCGACGATGGCCGTGACCGGCTGGCCGGACCGCAACTCGTAATCCCATTTGGTGAATTCCCGGACCATGCCGCCCTGGTCGAACGATTCCTGGCCCCAATGGATCGGCCGGTTGCGCGAGGCCTTGTGGCCGGTCTCGGTGATCGGCGTACGGCCAGCGGCAAGCAGGATCGGAATATTGTCGCGCGCGGCATTCATGATGCCGTTCACGGTATTGCCGGTGCCAACGGTCACATGAACCATGACCGCGGCTGGCTTGCCGGCGACCTTGTAATAGCCATGCGCCATCGCCATCGCGACATTCTCGTGCGGCACCGTGACGACACGTGGAAATTTGCGCCGGCCATTGGCGTTGATCGACAGCGACTCGATGATCGGCGCGAAGTCGGTCCCGGCATTGGCGAACACATATTCGATGCCGCGGTCGGCAAGGCGGGAAAGGTAAGCCTGCGCGGAGATGGTCTGGGGATCTGGGTCTCTCATCGATAAGTGTCCGTCCTGTTAGGCGTTTTCCCGAGGATTAAGGGCTGTTTGGGGCCGCACCATAAAGGCCAAAACGGTGGTCCGATAGCCCACTTTTCAAGCCGCCAAGGGCCGCCGCGGGGCCCGCATCAACTCCTTGTGAAACGCTCGTGGCGCTGGATCAAATTGCGGTCTGGTCCGTATCTAGTCCGTATCTAGAGTGTCGAGTTGAGGTAGAACTGGGCAATGCTTCGCGCTTCCGGAGGGACATCGATGCTGACACGCCGAAAAGCCCTTTATGCCGGTGCCGCAGGAATTGCGGTGTTTGCACTCGATCGCCTGGCCCGGCCGCATGATGTGAAGGCCGCTACGGTCTACGAAGTCACCCATAGCGACGAGGAGTGGCACAAGCTGCTTACGCCCGCGGAATACGACGTGCTGCGCGAGGAGGGTACCGAGCGGCCGTTCACCAGCGCGCTGCTCGAGGAGCATCGCAACGGTACCTTCGCCTGCGCCGGCTGCGCACTGCCGCTGTTCTCGTCCAAGACCAAATTCGAAAGCGGCACCGGCTGGCCGAGCTTCTGGACGCCACTCGATAAGGCGGTCGACGAGACCACCGACCGCTCTTTCGGCATGTCCCGAACCGCCGTGTCGTGCCATCGCTGCGGCGGCCATCTCGGCCATGTTTTCAACGATGGCCCGAAACCGACCGGCCTGCGCTATTGCATGAACGGCGTAGCATTGAAATTCACGCCGACGGCTCCGAACGCGACGTGACAGCCGCGGGTATCATTCGCGACGATGCGAGAATTTCCGGTATTATGGCGGCAAACGCCACAAGCAGTCTGACGGCGACCTTACTAGATCGCCGCATGGCCGAAATCCGAACCGTCACAACGCTGGTCAAGAAGCGCGACGAATCCGCGCCACGATCCGCATGTACGAAAAGAAGATTGCGCAAGCCCGTTCGGACCTCGCGCACGTTACCGCCGTCATGCAGTTGTTTGAGACGTCCGGTAAAGCGCAGGACTTAGCCAGGTACCCGCCATCGCCGAACCGGCAAGCCGCGTCACATGATCGCCGTTTGACTGGCGGCGGTTATCCTCCCGCCATGACGCTCTTCGGTTACAATGAAGCTGAAACGCGGGACGTTTCCAGCGACGTAGTTTCTGGCCGTCCTTGCGGCGCTAGAACAGAACGGCGTGGCGCTAGAGGAAATCTAAGACCGGAACGAGTTCGCAAGAGTCCAATGCAACATTGCTGTACTCGACCCTCCCTATACGACCAATTATTGTGATTTCTCTTTGCTCCATTAGAGAAAAGGATTGTCTATTGCGTTCGTCCAAAGCCGTGGCAGCTACATTGTAACTAGGATTTGGGGGCTTTGCGGGAACATTAAGCCACAGAATATTTTGCGATACGTCGTGCACGCCGCCCGTTATCTTGAGCCACTTCCCGACATAGGGCGCAAGCACTCGTTCAGCTTGAATGGCCGTTAGGTTTGGTTGACGACGAAGAGTGATCAAAGCAGCGGGAGTAATATCTACAAACTCTCGTGGCTTTGGAGCTACGGGCAGTTCTTCGACTAAGGGCTTTGTTGTACTTAAGTCTGCTTTAGCGGCCAGCGGTTGCCTTTCGGCTGCTGTTGGCCATCGACGCACGAAGGCATCCAAATAGAGACCCGCAGCAAAACCCGTAAGGCCAAAGAATGTTGGCCAAAACCACGGCTTGGCTAATGAGGCCAAGATAGTCGACCCACGTCATGACGTGGGTCCATATGATGCCCGTGTCGTCAACCAGATCGTGTTTTTCGAGGTATTTGGTGACGTAATAGCCAATAATGGCGGCGAACAGCACGCCGACAAAAAATAGAACGAACCTTTTGAGAAGCCTAAAAGCGCGGACCATCTTATCCCCTCCCGTTCGGATAATACCGATAGGGAACCGCGAGCCAATATGACTCGGGGCGCGTAATCCAAGTTGTCTGAGGAAACGCCCAAACATCGCCGGTGAGACCTATGCAGTCTCTAGCGGGCCGCTTGTGGCGTTTGCGCCATAATACCGAGAATTTCAGCCTATTCCGGTTAACGAATTCAGGTGCCGACTTTCAGTTCCGTGACCAACGCGCGCAGCGCCGCGACCGTACTCAATGGTACGATGCGGCCGGTACGCGGATTGGCCGACGGGATGCCTTCGATTGTCATCGAGAAGCGCGCCGTATCGGAGTCGACTTCGATGCGATGCGTGTTGCGGTCAATCGTCGGATCGGCCCAGATTTCGAGCTTGGTCTTGTCAGGTCCGATGCCCGCGAGGCTCAAGGCCGCGGCGACATTGACGTTGGCGGGAAAGCCGCGCGCGCCGTCGCGCGCGGTACCGTCAAACACCTTGCGCGCGGCATTGATGCCTTTGAGCGAGATGCCGCGCTCGACCAGATAAGGCGCGCCCTCAAGTCCGTTCGGTGGCTTGCGCGTTACCATCGTAACTGAATGGATCTTGCCCTCACCTGCGGCGCGCACGGCGTCGAGACCGATCAGCGCACCGGTCGGCACCAGGATGCGAGCGCCGGTCTCTTTGGCCCGCGCGACAAAATCCCAGTTTTCCAGGAGCTGGCCGACCGACAGCGGCATGAACAATTTGCCGCGCTCGATCACCGATGAAGCGATCGCGCGAAACAGCTCCGGCGGCAGACACTCGACAACGAGATCGCAGCTTTCGGCCAGCGCCTCGGCGGCGATAACAGGAATGCGGTCGCCAATTTGCGGCAGGTTGCGCTTCGCCTTTTCCCTATCGCGAACCGCGACAGCGGCGAGCGTGAGGCCCGGAATTCCAGCCTCGATCCGCCGCGCCACCTCAAGCCCCACGGCTCCGAGGCCCGCTAACCCAACCTTTAGAGGTTCTCGCGCCACGCTTCCCCTAACCCTTTCGGCCTTCCCTGCGGCCCGTTACATTCTGTCTCTATGCGCCGGCCGGAGATCACGCAACCGGCCAGCAAACCAGCCGTGCCCCGGGCGGAACGATGCCTCAGAGAGAATATATGACCAATATCAATCCCAGCACTTTCACCACCCGCCCCGAGATCGAAGGCACGTTCGGCGTCGTGACGTCGACCCATTGGATCGCGACGGCGGTGGGCATGGGAATACTGGAACGAGGCGGCAATGCATTCGACGCAGCCGTTGCGACCGCATTCACGCTGCAAGTCGTCGAGCCGCACTTGAACGGGCCCGGCGGCGACGTGCCGGTCATCGTCTACGACGTCAAGCGCGCCAAGCCGGAAGTGATCTGTGGCCAGGGCGTCGCACCGGCGGGCGCGACAATCGAGTACTACAAGAGCGAAGGCCTCGATCTGGTGCCCGGCACCGGGCTGCTCGCGGCCTGCGTCCCCGGCACATTCGAAACCTGGATGATGCTGCTACGCGACTACGGCACAATGCGCTTGGCCGACGTGCTTGCGCCGGCGATCGGCTACGCACAGAACGGCTATCCGTTGCTCGAGCGTGCCAGCGCGACGATCGCCACGGTCGCGCAATTGTTCCGCGAATACTGGCCGACCTCGGCCGCCGTCTACCTGCCGAACAACGAAGTGCCGGCCACCGGTTCGCTGTTCAGCAACAAAACCCTCGCCGCCACCTATACCCGCATCGTCATGGAAGCCGAGAGCGCCGGCAGCGATCGCGTCGCGCAGATCGAGCGCGCCCGGCAATCATGGTCGAAAGGCTTTGTCGCCGAAGCGATCGATCGTTTCTGCCGTACCCAGGACATCATGGATACCAGCGGCCGCAAGCATCGCGGCGTGCTGACCGCCGACGACATGGCGCGCTGGACGCCGACGGTCGAAACGCCGTGCACCTACGACTATCACGGCTATACGGTTTGCAAGACCGGGCCGTGGGGACAGGGCCCGGTGACGTTGCAGCAGCTCGCGCTGCTCAACGGATATGATTTCAACGGCCTCGATCCGACTGGGCCGGATTTCATTCATCTGATCGTCGAATGTTCAAAGCTCGCCTACGCCGACCGCGAAGTATTCTACGGCGACCCTAAATTCGTCGAAGTGCCGATGGCGACGTTGCTGTCGGATGCCTACAACGCCGAACGCCGCAAGCTCGTCACCGACAAAGCCTCGATGGACCTGCGGCCGGGCTCGATCGAAGGTTTCGGCGCGGTCGTCAAACTGCGGCACGATCCGGCGCCGCTCGCCGCGGGCGCCGGCGAACCCACGGTCGGCCAGCTCGGCGCGGGCGAACCGACCGTCGGCCGCATGGGCAGCATGCGCGGCGACACCGTCCACATGGATATCGTCGACCAGGCAGGAAATATGGTGTCGACCACGCCGTCCGGCGGCTGGCTGCATTCTTCGCCGGTTATCCCGGAGCTTGGCTTTTGCCTCGGCACCCGCGCGCAGATGTTCTACCTTGAAGAGGATCATCCAGCGGCGCTGGGGCCAGGACGGCGGCCGCGCACGACGCTGTCGCCGACGATGGCGCTACGCGACGGCAAACCCTATCTCGCCTGGGGCTCGCCGGGCGGTGACGGGCAGGATCAGTGGATCACCCAGATGTTCATGCGGCATGTTCATTGCGGCATGAACCTGCAAGAAGCGATCGACGCGCCGGCCTGGCACTCCGAGCATTTCCCGAGCTCGTTCTGGCCGCGCACCGCCAATCCCGGCAAGCTTGTGATCGAAAGCCGAGTGCCGAAAAAGACCATCGACGAGCTGGAACGGCGTGGCCACAAGATCGAAGTCGGGCCGGCGTGGTCGGAAGGCCGTTTGACCGCGGCGTCGCGGGTCGGGCCACGCCGCCGCGCGGCCGCTAACGCGCGCGGGATGCAGGGTTACGCTGCCGGGCGGTAATTCAGATCAAGCGAGAAATTCAGCCAGCGCGGCGGTGAACGCCGCCGGTTGCTCCAGCGGCGACATGTGGCCGCTGTCTTCGATGATCTTCAAGGACGCATTCGGGACGGTTTGCGCGATCAGCTTTGACGCCTTGCTGCATACGTAATCGTGCTGCCCGACCAGAACGAGCGTCGGCGCCTTCACCGCTTTAAGCACGTCAGTCAGCCGGAATAACGACTTTCGCTTGGCCAGCACCTCCGACAGCGTAAAGCGCAAACCATGGAGCGGTGTCGTGCGGATCAGGGCAGCCATATGGTCACGGCTGCGCATGTTGCGCCTGGCGTAAATCTTGAACAATTCGCTGCGCAGCATCTCGCAGACAAGTTCGTCCGCCTTGCCTTGATCAATGAGCTTGACCCATTGCCGTACCATGTTTTCGATTTTCACCGGATCGTCGGCGCCGGCGCCGACGTCGGCGAGCACCAGCCGAGATACACGCTCTGGCTTGCTGGCCGCCAACGCCAGCGCCGGGCCGCCACCCAATGAAAAACCGACAATCGCGGCGCGCTCGATCTTCAGCGCGTCCAGCACGCCAATAAGATCGCGCGCCAGATGTGCAGCGGAATATCCCGTAGCGACGGCTGGCGCATCAGTCAGCCCGTGGCCGCGCTGGTCGTAAGCGACGATGCGAAACCGTTCTTGCAGCGTAAGGATCTGGTAAAGCCACATCCGCCTGCCACAGCCGAGACCATGAAGCAGAATAACCGGCGGACCATTGCCGGCATCGCTGATGGCCACGGCAAGATCGCCGACCTGAATTTTCCTGATGTCGTTTCCCGAACCCATCGGGCAAAGGTAAGCGGTTTGACGCGACCCCAACAGCCGCTACGCGGCAACAGTGCCGAGAAATTCCTCGACCTCCGCGCGCAACTTGTCGGTCGCCTTCTCGACTTCATCGGTCGCTGTCAGCACCGTTTGCGCCGAGCTGCGGGTCTGAGTAACGCCGCCGGCCACGTCATCAAGCG
>Ga0302325_10005447_pt1 | contig 28902 bp, 28 predicted proteins | sample Palsa_T0_2_FD_201948 | JGI IMG/M metagenome (GOLD analysis project Ga0302325, IMG submission 201948) | Peat permafrost microbial communities from Stordalen Mire near Abisko, Sweden - Palsa_T0_2 | ecosystem: Environmental > Terrestrial > Soil > Palsa > Peat permafrost | place: Sweden: Abisko...
ATCCGTCGAGGTCATCCAGAGCGTGGCCGATCTCGTGGCAGGTCACATCGGGCGTCGGGGAGGGCCGGGAGCCAATGATGATCTTACGGTCACCGTAGGCGCCCCCGCACGCATCCCAGGTCGCCCGCCCCGACGGCAGCGGCACGCCGCTCAGATTGCCCATATCGTCCAGATCGGGCACGCCGCCGGGCCCGACGAAGATCGCATCCAGGCCCGCCACGAGCTTTTCCTTGATCAGCTGCGGCAGCTCAGCCAGCCGGTCGATCGCGGTGACCACCTCGGCCGGCGGAACGCTGTCCTCAGCCCACTGCCGGCGCAGTACCTCCTCCAGCCGCCCGCAGTGGCGCCGACCGGCGGCTGTGCGGTTACCCTGCGCAATCTCATACCACGGCTGCCTCGCCGCCCGCGCTCGCGTCGCCTGCCGCCCCTGTGCTGCCGCCGAATCCTGCCGGGCGTCGCCGGCTCCCGGTGCCGTGCGCACCGCTGCCCGGGCCGGTCCCGAGCCGCGCGCCTGGCCGGTACCAGCCAGCGGCCCGGCGTGCCGGCCGGCCGGGCCGGGGCCAGCCGCCCCAGCAGCGGGATCACCGGGCCGCAGCGCCCGCGCAGTGGAGTCACCCGGCCGCAGCGCCGCCGCAGTGGGATCACCCGGCCGCGCCGCCCCCGGGCTGGCCCGGCCGCGCAAGTCGCCGCGATCGGCGGGCGGCAGGCGCGGCGGCGGGACGCGCCGGTGGGTACCGGCCTGCCCAGCCGGAGCAGTAGGCCCCGGCGCGGCGTCAGCGCGACCGCGCAGCCGCCTGCCCGTGGCCGGAGCCCGCCTGCGCAAGCGTCGGACTCGATCCAATAACCGCAGCCGCATGTCTCGCGCTCCCCGGGGATTGCGTCAGGCCGTCAGGGTATGCCGTAACCCGGCTATCGTCATCTCCGGTAACAAAAAGCAGGTCAGAACATGACCCAAAGTAATCCATTATGGTCAGGCCGGGCGGTTCAGGATTACTGCCTCAATTCGCCTGCTAGGGCACCGCGTGCACGGCTAGGCTGCCGCCATGCTGCTGCGCGGCGCGGTTGTCGCTCTGGTCACCGTTGGCCTCGTCGTGCCATGCCTGATCGATGCAGCGAGGATGCCGCGGCACGAGTTCGGCTGGCTCAGCAGGAGGGCCTGGCTCGCACTGATCGTCGTGCTCTGGCCACTGGGCGCCATCGCCTGGCTGCTGGTGGGCCGGCCGCGTCGCGGCCGCCGGGAACCGCTGGCCTACGGGCACCTGGGCCGGCCGCCCCGGCTCAGCGCGCAGGAGGCGCTCCGGCGTCATCCCGCCTCGCAGTCGGTGGAGTTCAGCTACGACGCCCTGCTGGCCGAAGCTGAAGCCGACGCCGCGGCCGGCCGCGCACGCCTCGCGCCGACCGGGCCCGACGACGACCAGCAGTTCCTCACCGAGCTCGGGCGCGCAATCCGCGAGGCGCGCGAACGCGAAGAGGGCTGAGGCCTGCCGCCCTGCTTTAGGTCGGCTCAGCTCAGCTCAGGTCGGCTCAGCTCAGGTCGGCTCAGCTCAGGCCGGCGTAGGAATGTAGCCCGGTCACCAGCAGGTTGATGCCGATGAGGTTGAACATCAGGCAGGCGAATCCGGCCAGGTGGATGTAGGCGGCCCGCCGTCCTCGCCAGCCCGCTGTGGCCCGGGCGTGCAGGAAGCACGCGTACACCACCCAGGTAATGAACGACCAGGTTTCCTTCGGGTCCCAGCCCCAGTACCGGCCCCAGGCATGGTCGGCCCAGATCGCCCCGGCCATCACGCCGAACGTCCAGACCGGGAACGCGAACAGGATGGACCGGTAGGACAGCCGGTCAAGGATCACCGGCCTGGGCAGGTGCACCATGATGCCGGCGCTGCGGGACGGCAGGCCTGCCGCGATGCGCCGCTCGTTGCGGTCGGCGATCAGGTACATCACCGTGACCACGGCCCCCACGATGTACAGCCCGCAGGCGACGATCATCGCCGTCACGTGAATGGCAATCCAGTAGGACTGCAGCGCGGGCACGAGCTGGCCGGCCGGGGTGTAGATGACGGTGACATCCAGGGCGAGCGCGAACACCACGGGGATGAGCACGAACAGCCCGATGTAATAGGCGCGGAACCGCACCGACGCGACCACCAGCACGATCACGGCCATGCAGGTGATCGCCGCGATGAACTCGTACATGTTGCCCCACGGCACCCGGTGCTCCGACAGGCCGCGGGTGAGGATCGCGACCATCTGGGTTACCACGCCGACGCAGGTCAGGCCGAAGGCCGCGCGCAGCCAGAAGCCGGTCGGCCAGCGCTCCGCCCGGCTCGGCAGCCCGCCGAGCGCGGCGGCCTGCCCGGGACTCCCGGCACCGTTCGCCGCGGCACTAGCCGCCGTGGAACTGGCCGCCGTGGCATTGCTCGCCCCGGCGCTGCCCGCCGCGGCACTGCTCGCCCCGGCACTGGCGCTCGCAATCGCGCCGACGCTGACCAGCTCGGGCAGCATGGCGGGCGCGGCCTCCGGCATGAGCCGCGTCTTCGCGAAGGCGAAGTCGCAGGCGTAGGCCAGCATGCCGAGTGCGTACAGGACGACCGCCGCTAGCAGGCAGCTGTTGCTGGTGTCGGCCAGGCTGATGTTGACGTGCACTGGAGCCTCACTCCCCCTCGGTGTCGCCGAGAGCCGGATAATTGCCGGGAGCCGGATTGTCGCCCGGAGCCGGGCTGACGCTGCTACCGGCCTGCGCCGCGGCGACCTGCGCCCCGGCGATCTGCGCCGTGAGCCGGGCGAACTCTTCCTCGAAGCCGCCGGCCGCGTCTGAGCGGGCCAGCCCGCCCAGGTCGACGACCGTCGCGCCGTCCGGGCCGGCCTGGGCGCGGACGAAGATCCGGCGGCGCCGGACCATGAACGACAGGATCAGGCCGGCCAGCGCGGCGATCCCGGAGATCAGCGCGGGCAGCTGGCCCGGATCGTAGGTGATGGCCAGGCTGATCCACTGCTTGTAGCCGGTGAAGGCGAGCGTTCCGGCGCCGCCGGGCAGCTTCATCGACTGACCGGGCGCGAGCGGCCGCGGCGCGATCGCCAGCCGGCGCAGGTGCGCGGTGTCAAGCTGGTAGACCGATTGCGGCTGGCCGCTGTTCATGCCGAGGTTGCCCGCGTAGGTCACCAGGCTGACTCTGGGGTCTAGCGCGGCCGGGAACACCGACTCCAGCCGCCCGCCCGAGTCCACGGCGGTGGGCAGGAAGACGCCGGCAAAACCCAGCTGGTCGGGGGTGGCGTCGGGAACCTTGACCACGCCCTCGGAGGTCAGTCCGGTCTGATTGACGGGGATGAACGGGACCGCTTCGTCGAAGACCACCCGGCCCGCGCCGTCGGTGACCGTGAACTGGGGTGCGTACCCGTGCCCGATGATGTAGACGCTGACGCCGTCGACCACCAGCGGATGGTTCACCCGCAGGTTGTAGCTGCGTACCGGCGCGCCCGGCGCCGTCGAGTAGCGCAGCGCGGCGTTGAACTGCAGCGGCTGGCCAAGCTCGGTGCCTGAGGTGATGTAGCTCGCCCGGAACCTCTCCAGCGTGATGGCGAACGGCTGCAGGTCGGCGGGCGTGACCAGACGGCCAGGCCGGAACACGTCAAGGGCCGTCGGGGTGTTGCCGAACGAGTCCCCCACCACCAGCAGCCGGTTGGCCTTGTAGCCGAAGATGGCGCCGATCCCCACCGATGCGAGCAGCGCGAGCAGCGCGATGTGGAACAGCAGGTTGCCGACTTCCCGCAGGTAGCCCTTTTCCGCGGCGATCCAGCCGTCCCCGCTGCGCAGCCGGAACCGCCGGCCGGCCAGCACCTGGCCGGCCACCTGCACGGCAGTCTCCGGGGCCAGGGTGCTGGCGTAGCTGACTGCCAGCGGGAGCCGGGACAGGTTCCGCGGCGCCCGCGGCGGCAGCTGCCGCGCCGAGCCCACCAGGCGGAACGTGCGCGGCAGCACGCAGCCGGCCAGGGAGGCGAACAGCAGCAGGTAGATCGCCGCGAACCAGGGCGCGGCGAACACGCTGAACAGCGAGAACCTGGCGAGGATGGGCGCCAGCGTCGGGTGCGCCGCGTAGTACTGGGTGACGGCCGCCGGGTCGATTCCCTCCTGCGGGATCACCGAGCCCGGCACGCTCGCGACCGCCAGCAGGAACAGCAGCACCAGCGCGGTGCGCATTGAGGTCAGCTGCCGCCAGCCCCACCGCAGCCAGCCGATGAGCCCGAGCCGCGCCGGGCCGACCGGACGCTGGCGCTGGTCGCCGCCGGCCGCGTCGACTATGTCCGGCGTCCCGGCGTCCGGCGTCCCGGCGTCCGGTGGCTCAGCGCGAGCACCGGCGGCGGCGCGATCACCAGCCGCAGGCAGGTCCCGGCGCCTGGCCCCCGGGGGGACGCGCAGTCCGGTCATCGGGTCACCGCCCGGATATCTCGTTTCGTCATATGCTCTTGGCAGCTACCTGCGTGATGAGCGCCTTGAGGCCCTGGTAGGTCACCCCGTCGATGATCCGGGCGGCAACACGCCCGCTGCCGTCGATCACCAGCGTGCTGGGGATCGCGGCCGGCACGGCGGCGCGGAATGCCAGCGCGATCTGGTCTCCGGGGTCGTTCAGGCTCGGGTAGCCGATCCCGAACGTGCGCACGAACGCCTCGGCGCTGGCCACGTTATCCTGAATGTCCACGCCGATGAACCGCACTCCGGCGGACTGGAAGTGCCGGGCGAGGGCGGCCAGGGCTGGCGCTTCCTCGCGGCACGGCGCGCACCAGGAGGCCCAGAAGTTGAGCACGACGATGTGGCCGCGGTAGGACCGCAGGCTCAGCGGCCGGCCAGCCAGCGTCGTGCCGGTGACAGCCGGGGCCTGCGGGCGAGAACCTGGCTGGTAGAACGTGGCGCCGTAGCTGCCGGAGACAAAGCTCTGGCCGCTGCTGGCCGGGGTGTCGGCCGCGATGGCGCCGCCCTCGCATCCGGCCGCGGCCAGGCTCACCAGCACGGCCAGCAGCGCAGTGAGCGCGCCACGGCGCGGCGACGCGAGGGCCGCCGGACGCCCGAGGCGCGGCATGCGGTGCACAGAAAGATCTCCTACAGCCGGTAGTATCGCGCCCCATTGTGCCGGATCCGGCGGTGCCGCCCGACGGCGGGCCGGCCTTTGCCGCCCGCACGGCCCCCGGTGCCCGATCGGGCGTGCCTGCCCAGTGCCCGATCCCCCTGCCTGCCCCAGTGCCCGATCGGCGGGCCGGCCCGGGCGCGCGGGCGGGCACCCCGTTACGCTCCGGCGACCTGCCCTCGGTCGGCGCCGGCCGGCTCGGCATACGACAGGCCGACGATGCGGCCGGCGGTGTAGCTGAGGCTGGTGACGCTTCCCAGCGCGCACTGGCGCCGCCGCGGGTCGTGCCAAAGCCTGCGGCCCTCGGCCGACCGGCGCACCATCCAGATGGGCAGCTGATGGCTGACGCAGACCGCCTCGTGACCCGCCGCCGCCCCGGCCGCGTCGGCGGCGGCAGCCAGCATCCGCGCCGCGATCTGCTGGTACGGCTCACCCCAGGACGGCCGCATCGGATTGCGCAGGTAAATCCAGTGCCGGGGCTGGCGGAGCGAGCCGTCGCCCACGCCGAAGGACATTCCCTCGAAATGGTTCCACGGCTCGATCAGCCGCTCGTCGATCTCCGGCTCGAGCCCGAACTGGGCCGCGATCGGCTCGGCCGTCTCCAGCGCCCGCTCCAGCGGCGAGGACCGCAGTACCGTGACGTCCCGGCCCGCCAGGAAGTCCGCGGCCGCCTTGGCCATCATCCGGCCGTCCTCGGACAGGCGATAACCGGGAATCCGGCCGTAGATCACGTGCCGGGGGTTGGCCACCTCGCCATGCCGCACGAGATGGACGATCGCTGTCTGTTCCGGAGCGCTGCGCTGACCAGTCATGGCCGACATAGCCTACTGGCAGTGAGCTCCGCAGCCATTACCCTCATCCTGGTCGCGGCCGTCGCGCACGCCAGCTGGAACCTGTTCAGCAAGCAGGCGGCGGCGACCGGGGCCGTCTTCTTCACCTGGCTGGTCGCCGCGTCGGCCACCGTCCTGTACGCCCCGGTGATCGCCGTCCTGGCGGCGGTGCAGCGACCGCACCTGGCGGCGATCAACTGGATCTTCATGGCCGGGACCGGGATCCTGCAGGGCGGCTACTTCCTGTTCCTGCAGGCCGGCTACAAGATCGGCGATCTGTCCGTGGTGTACCCGGTCGGGCGCGGCACCGGCGCGCTGCTCGCCGCGCTGGGCGGCATCCTGGTGCTGGGCGAGCACCTGAGGCCAGCGGCGATCGCGGGAATCGGCTGCGTCGTCGCCGGCATCGTGGTGATCGGCCTGCCCGGACGGCAGGCAAGCCAGGTCAGCGCCGGCCAGGACAGCGCGGGCCAGGTCAGCGCCGGCCAGGTCAGCGCCGGCCAGGACCAGGGGCAGCCCGGCGGCCGGGCGCCGATCGGGGCCGGGCGGGCGATCGCCCTCGCCGTCACGACCGGGATCTTCATCGCGGCTTACACGCTGTGGGACAAGCACGCTGTCACGACGCTGCGCACCCCGCCGCTGCTGCAGGGCTATGCCTGCTTCCCGGTGATGCTGCTCGCCTTCGCGCCCCTGGTGCTGCGCGACCGGCCGCGGCTGGCCGCGGTCTGGGCCTCGTTCCGGGCCCAGGCGATCGGCGCGGGCGTGCTGGCCCCGCTGGCCTACGCCCTGGTCCTGGTCGCGCTCAGCTTCACGGCGGTTGCCGTGGTCGCGCCCGCCCGCGAGGTCAGCGTGCTGTTCGGGGTGCTGCTCGGGCGGCGGCTGCTGGGCGAGGGCAGCACGATGCGGCGGCTGGCCGCAGCCACGGCGATCGTCGCCGGAGTCGTGGCCCTGGCGGTCGGCTGAGACGTCAGGAGATCTCGATGTACCGCTGCCGGTCGGCGATGACCTCGCGGATCTTCCGCAGCCGCGTCTCGTGCGCCGCCACGTCGACCTCGTCGAGGGCGAAGGCGCCGGCCAGGGCGACGACCAGCGCATCCGCCTCGCCCACCAGGGTCCAGTCGAACTGCATCAGCTCGTCCAGGCCCACCCGGCGGACCCGGTCCCACACCCTGTCCTGGTTGAGCAGCGGCAGCCCGCGGACCGCCGAGGAGGTGTCCTCGATCGCCCGGACCAGGCGCTCGGCCTTGCGGATCGGCTCCATCAGCTCGGCGGGCGGGAACGGCTGCTCGCGGGTGGAGGCCGGCACCCGGTCCGCTCGCCACCTGCTGATTAGCTCGCGGACCCGGGCTGCCGCTGTCGCCAGGCCGTTCCCCACCCGCTCGCGAACGAGCAGATCGTCGGACCGCAGCCTGCCCTTCTCACTGTAGACATCCGAGGCGAGCAGGCCGCGGACCTTGTCCGCGAGGCTGTCCGACACTGCCGTCAGGGCCCGGTGTGGGCCGCGTGCACGCCGCCGCTGACGTCCGCGACGCCGTTCGCGCCGAGGCCGGGAACGCCGAACCCGGTCATCCCGATGTTGAACGGCTCGCCCACGGCCATGTTCGGCGCGGAGACCAGTCCCCGCTCGGCCATCTTCAGGGCCACGTAGTAGCGGACGGCGTCCAGCTCGGACAGGCCGAACGCGCGCAGCGAGATCAGCTCACGCATGCGCTCGTCACGCGGGCGCATCAGGACCTTGACGTCGTTGAGGGTGACGCCGTAGATGGTCAGGAAGTCCTGCAGGTGGCCGCGGACCAGCTCGGTGATCTCGTGGATCCGCTCGTTGACCTGCTCCAGCGGCGTGAGCTGGACAAGCTGGTTGATGGACTGCTCGACGACCGGGCCGGCGTAGGCGTTCAGCGCCTCGGTGGTCAGCACGTGCCCGGAATAGGGCATGTGGGTGACCAGGTTGACCGCTGCCTCCTTGGTGTCGACGTGCACGTAGTACTCGACGTCGTAGACCAGCTCGGCCAGCTCGCGGGACAGCGCCACGCCCTGGGCCTTGACCACGTTCTTGGCCCGGGAGACGAACAGCGCCTCGTACTGCCACGGCGACTGGCCGCCGTAGAAGGCCTGCTGCATGCTGCCGAGCAGCGGGCGCTGCGGGGTCTCCACCGGGTACTGGCCGGTCTCGTACACATTGAGGATCGCCCCGCGCGACTTCAGCACGCAGAAGTGATTGCTCTCGACCGTCAGCAGGCTGCCGTTCATGATGTCGGACCCTGGGTAGTGGTACATAAGGATCCCTGGGCCCATGACCTCCGTGCCGTCAGGGTTCAGGGTGCTGATGACGTTCCGCACCGCCATGGCTGGCTCCTCGCGCGAGTTGGGCCGGGCAGCGATGCCCGGTTGTCCAAGGACATACTGGCCGGGCCGGGCCGGCATTGCTAGAGCAAACCGGGGTCGGCTCGGCCTGGCGAAGTAAATTTGACCCGCGCGGCATCGTACCCAGGTGAACCCGCGCCGCACTGCGGAACCCGCGCCGCGCTGCGGAACCCGCGCCGCGCTGCTGAGCCCGCGCCGCACTGCGCACACGCAACTCAGCTTCCCCGGCCGGGCGGCGCCCAGGCTGCTCACCGAGGGGCTGCCTTCATGATCGCGGAGGATCCCGTGGGGCCGGGAGCCCGCCGGATCCTCCGCGATCATGACTGAGTGCGCGCCAGGAAGTCGGTCCGCAGGAAGTCGGTCCGCGGGTAGGTAAAGTCGGTCAGCAGACAGGTGCCCGCCGGCTGCCCTTCACGGGTAAGCCCCCAATCGGCAGCAATTGTTTGTGATACTTCTTGGCGACTGACACCTTCTCCAGCCCGGGAGATTACCGTGAGCGAGCAGCAGCAGCAGCCCGGTCCCGATGGCGGCGCGACTGACGACGGCCGGACTGGCGGGACCGGCCGCGGGGCTACCAGCCGGCGGCGGCTGCTGCAGGCTGGCCTGCTGGCCGGGGCAGCCGTCGGCGCCGGTGGCTGGCAGCGCGCCGCTGTCGCACCGGCCAGCCCGGCGTTAGCCCGCGGGCACCTGCGCCGGCCTGGGTCGCTGCCCAATCCGGGCCTGCCTGCTGGCACCGACACCATCCCGCAGATCCGGCACATCGTGGTGCTGGCGATGGAGAACCACTCCTACGACAACAAGCTCGGCATGCTGGCCCGCAGGGGTGCTGACGGGTTCAGGCTCGGTAGGAACGGGCGCCCGCTCGCCACCAACCCTTACGCCAACGGCGACCTCCAGCACGCGTTTCACATGCCGACCAACTGCCAGCTCAGCGGGAAGCCGAGCCAGACCTGGCAGGACAGCCACACCTCATTCGCCCGCGGGCGCAACGACGGCTTCGTGAAGTCCGCCAGCGGCCCGGTCGCGATGGGCTACTGGGACCATTCCGACCAGCCTTTCTATTACTCGGTGGCGCGGCAGTTCCCGATCGCCGACCGGTATTTCTGCTCGGTGCTCGGCCAGACCTTTCCCAACCGGCGCTACCTGATCTCCGCCACCTCGATCGGCATGGTCAACGACGGGGTGCCGGGACTGGACGACTACCCCGCGAACGGGACCATCTTCGACCGGCTGGACAGCGCCGGCGTCAGCTGGAAGGACTACTGCTCCCTGGGCGCCGTGCTGTCCACCACGCAGCTGTACCCCAAGCTGTATCTGCGGAACGTGGGCAGCAGGGTTGTCCCGATATCGCACTTCTACGACGACGCGGCGGCGGGCAGGCTGCCGGGCTTCTCGCTGGTGGAGCCGGACTACCTGACCGACTCCGAGGAAGACCCGCAGAACATCGCCGTCGGGGAGCATTTCGCCGCCCGGGTCATCAACGCGGTGCTGGCCGGCCCGGGCTGGAAGCACACGCTGCTGATCTGGACCTATGACGAGCACGGTGGCTACTACGACCACGTGCCGCCGCCGGCCGCCCTGGCGCCTGACGACATCCCGCCCGACGTGCCCGCCAGCCAGACCTACAAGGGCTTCGCGCAGTACGGCTTCCGGGTGCCCTGCGCCGTCATCTCACCCTGGGCCCGGCGCGGCTACGTCTCGCACCGGGTCTTTGATCACACCAGCATCTGCGCGCTCGCCGAGGCCAAGTGGAACCTGCCGGCCATGACCCGCAGGGACGCCAACGCGAACAACATGCTGGACATGCTCGACCTGCGCCGGCCGGCGTTCGCCAGCCCGCCCCGGCTGGCCCGGCCGCTGCTCGATACTGACCCAGGGACGCTGACCTGCCTGGTGACCGGGCCGGGAACCATCCCGCCGCCCGGATCGATCTCCCCGCCGCCTGGTTAAGCGGTCGGCCCGGCGGCCGGCGGTCAGCCCAGCGCTGCCGCCGCGGCCTGCGCGGCGGCAGGCAGTGCCGCCGCGATGTGCCCGATCGCGGTGTCGTCGTGTGCCGCCGAGAGGAACCATGCCTCGAACGGCGACGGCGGCAGGTAGACCCCCCCTGCCAGCATGGCGGTGAAGAAAGCCGCGTACGCGGCCGCCGACTGGGCGCGCGCCGCGCCGAAGTCGCGAACGGGGGCATCCAGGCCGAGGAAGAACGAGAACAGGCTGCCACCCTCCTGCAGCCGGAACGGCACTCCCTGCACGGTCAGCGCGTCCGCGGCGAGCCTGGCAACGGTCGCCGCAGCGGCATCCACCCGGGTGTAGACCTCCGGCGTGCAGGCCCGCAGCGTGGCGAGGCCGGCCGCGGTGGCCAGCGGATTGCCCGACAGCGTGCCTGCCTGGTAGACCGGGCCGGACGGGGCCAGCCTGTCCATGATCTCGGCGCGGCCGCCGAATGCCGCGGCCGGCAGGCCGCCGCCCATCACCTTGCCGAAGGTCATCAGGTCCGCGGCCACGCCCTCGCGCCCGTACCAGCCCGACCGGGTCACCCGGAAGCCGGTCAGCACCTCGTCCATGATCAGCAGCGTGCCGTACTCCCCGCAGAGCGCCGCGAGCAGCTCGTTGAAGCCGGCCGCAGGCGGCACCACCCCCATGTTCGCCGGGCACGCCTCGGTGATCACGCAGGCGAGCTCGGTGCCGCTCTCCGCGAACGCCTGCCGCACTGCCGCAGGGTCGTTGTAGGGCAGCACGATCGTGTCGGCCGCCACCGCACCGGTCACGCCGGGCGAATCGGGCAGGCCGAAGGTGGCGACCCCGGAGCCGGCCGCGGCCAGCAGCGCGTCGACGTGGCCGTGGTAGCAGCCGGCGAACTTGAGCACCAGCCGCCGGCCGGTGTAGCCGCGGGCCAGCCGCAGCGCCGACATCGTGGCCTCGGTGCCCGAGCTCACCAGGCGCACCTTCTCGACCGGGGCGCGCGCGGTCAGCTCCTCCGCCAGGTCAACTTCACCAGCAGTAACCGTGCCAAACGAGGTTCCGCGCCCGGCTGCTTCCCGCACCGCGCTGATCACGGCCGGGTGCGCATGCCCGAGGATCATCGGGCCCCAGGAGCACACCAGGTCCACGTAACTGTTGCCGTCGACGTCGGTGAGCCAGGCCCCGCTGCCGGAGGCCATGAAGACCGGGGTGCCGCCGACCGCGCCGAACGCGCGCACCGGCGAGTTCACCCCGCCGGGCAGCACAGCCGATGCGCGGGCGAAAAGCTCAGCGGACAGCCAGCGGCTCACCGGCTCACCTCCTCGCACGCGTCGGCCAGGAACTCCAGCAGTCGCAGGCCATCAGGCGGCTGCTCATCTGTCGGCGCGCGGATCCAGCGGGCGGCCTGGCCGTCGGGCAGCCGCGATGGCGGCGCGAGCACGTAGCTGTTCCTGCAGTGCCACCGCAGGCCGGCCACCTGCGCGCTCATCTCGGGCTCGCAATCGAGGTTGCAGGACCACCACTCGTCTTCGGCGCCGGCCGCGGCCCTGGTCGAGACGAAGAAAAGCGCCCGGTCCCCGGCGCTGATCGCGACCGGGCCGGGCACCACTCCCGACCGCTCGAGCTGGGCGAGCGCGGCCATCCCGGCGACCGCGGGCACGTCAAGTACGTCGAACACCCGGCCGGTGACCAGGATGATGTTCGCCTCCGGCTGCGCCAGCCACCAGTGCCCGACCAAGTCCCGATCAGCGCTTGCCCGCAGCTGCCAGGCCGGGGAGATCGGATGCGCGCATGGTGCCGGACAGCCAATGCGGTCACAGGAGCAGGCGCGGCGGTACTCGCCGGCCCGCTGCGACCGGCCCGGCGGGTAGGCGCCCGCGCACACCGGCCAGCCCATGGCCGCATATCGCGCTGCGGCGACTGCCATCCGTTCCACGGCCCTGCGGCGACTGCGGCGCAGCACCGCCTCGACCATCGGCCCCACTCCCGCCCGGCCTGCGTGATGTGTTCCCCTGATGATGCCGGGCTGCCCGGCCGGCCCATCCGGTACCCCCGATAGCGAGACCGGTCTGATGCACAAGGGAGACCGCAAAGTGATAACAGCACGGTAAACCGGCAGCCGCGCGGGGGCGTCTGGACGCGGTGGCTGCGCGGGCGCCGGGCCCGGCGCCCGCTCCTGAGCGATCTCGGGCGGCCTGCGGCCCGCACGCCGCGGCCTCAGGCAACCCGCACGCCGCGGCCTCAGGCAAGCCGCCGGGCGGCCTCGGCGGCCCAGTAGGTGAGGATGATGCTCGCGCCGGCCCGGCGGATGGCCGTCAGCGTCTCCAGGATCACCCGGTCGCGGTCCAGCCAGCCGTTGGCCGCTGCCGCCTCGACCATCGCGTACTCACCGCTGACCTGGTAGGCGGCCACCGGCAGGTGCACGGCCGCGGCTACCATGGCGACAATGTCCAGATAGGCCAGGGCCGGCTTCACCATGACGATGTCGGCGCCCTCGTCGACGTCCAGCAGAACTTCCCGCATCGCCTCGGCCCGGCTGCCGGGATCCTGCTGATACGACGCCCGGTCGCCGAACTGCGGCGCGCATTCCGCGGCGTCCCGGAAAGGCCCGTAGAACGCCGATGCGTATTTCGCCGAGTACGCGCAGATCGCCACGTCGGTGTGACCGCCGCCGTCCAGCGCGGTCCTGATCGCGGCCACCTGGCCGTCCATCATCCCGCTGGGCGCGACCACATGGGCTCCCGCGGCCGCCTGCGCGACGGCCACCGACGCGTACCGCTCCAGGGTCGCGTCGTTGTCCACCGCGCCACTTTGGGTCAGCAGCCCGCAGTGCCCGTGGTCGGTGTACTCATCCAGGCACAGGTCGGCCATGACGACGGTGTCGTGCCCCACCTCCGCGGCCAGATCGCGCAGGGCCAGCTGGACGATTCCGCCGGGATCGTCTGCCGCCGAGCCGCGCGCGTCCTTCACCGCCGGAATGCCGAACAGGATCAGCCCGCCCACGCCAGCGTCCACGGCGTCGGCGGCGGCCTTGCGGAGGCTGTCCCTGGTGTGCTGCAGGACGCCGGGCATCGAGGCAACCGGCTGCGGCTCGGTGATCCCTTCCTTGACGAACAGCGGCAGCACCAGGTCGGCGGGCCGGACGCTGGTCACCGACACCAGGCGCCGCAGCGCGGCTGTCGTCCGCAGCCGACGGGGTCGGGCCAGCGGGAATCCTGCGCTCATCGCGGCTCCTGTCAGTGTCGCCGGTTGCCATGTCGCCGGTTGCCACGTCGCCGGTTGTCAGTGTCGCCGGCGTGATCTGCTGCCCGGTTTTTACCTGATCCGGCGGCGGGCCCCCCGGCGGCGCTCGCTGGGCCTGCGGACCGGCTCGCCGGCCGCGATAGCGGCGTCCCGCAGGCCGGCGCCGAAGTCCGCCAGCGCATCCACCAGGGCGGTAGCCGACGACCGAGGCGCGATTACGTCCACCCGCAGTCCGTACTCGGCGGCGGTCTTGGCCGTCTGCGGCCCGATGACCGCGATCACCGTCACGGCATGCGGCTTCCCGGCAATGCCGATCAGGTTCCGGACGGTCGAGGATGAGGTGAAGAGCACGGCATCGAAACCGCCGCCCTTGATCGCCTCGCGGATCGGGGCTGGCGGCGGGGCCGCCCGGACCGTCCGGTAGGCCGTGACATCCTCAGCCTCCCAGCCGAGCTCGGTGAGCCGGGCCACGAGGGTCTCGGTGGCAATGTCGGCTCGCGGCAGCAGCACCCGGTTAATCGGGTCGAGCACGTCGTCGTAGGCCGGCCACGCATCCGCCAGGCCCTCGGCCGACTGCTCGCCGGTCGGAACCAGGTCGGGCATGATCCCGAACTCGCGCAGCGCCACGGCGGTCTGATCGCCGACCGCGGCCACCTTGACCCCGGCGAATGCCCGCGCGTCGAGGCCGTACTCCTCGAACTTCTCCCGCACCGCGCGGACCGCGTTCACCGAGGTGAACGCGATCCACTGGTAGCGGCCTGTCACCAGTCCCTTGACCGCCCGCTCCATCTGCTGGGGCGTGCGCGGCGGCTCGACCGCGATGGTCGGCACCTGCTCGGGCACCGCTCCGCTCGCCCGCAGCCGGTCACAGACCTCCGCTGCCTGCTCCTTGGTGCGCGGCACGAGCACCCGCCAGCCGAACAGCGGCTTGGTCTCGAACCAGGACAGCGCGCGCTGAGCGGTGACGCCGTCGCCGACGACCGCCACGGCCGGTCCGTGCGCGGTCAGCAGGCTCACCCCGGCTGCCTTCAGGTCAGCGGCCACCGAGCCGAGCGTGCACAGGACCGTGTGCTGGTCGGTGGTCGTCCCGTTCCAGGTGATCGCGAACGGGGTGCTCTCCGCCCAGCCAGCCGCCATCAGCATCTTGCCCAGATCGACCGGGCCGGTCTCGGCACCCAGGATCACCAGGGTCCCGGGGCTGGCCGACAGCTTGCTGACCTCGGCGGCGTGAATGGTGCGGACATCACCACTGGAGTCGGAGGTCAGCGGTATCCCGGCGTAGGCGGGGACCGCAATCGCGGCGGAAACACCCGGCACGACCTCGAACGGCACCTTGGCCTTGGCGCACACCGACGCCTCCGCGGCGGCATTGCCGAACATGAAGGGATCCCCGCCGAATACCCGCACGACCAGCTGGCCGGCCTTGGCGGCCTTCACCAGCATCCGCGGGTCCTGCGCCAGGCCGTCGGCGTCTGCCATCGTCGCCCTGGTGCCGACAATGGGGGCGATCCGGTCGCCGATCTCCGGCCCGGTCACCACCAGGTCCGCCCGGGCGAGCAGCTGGGCGGCCCGGACGGTCAGCAGGCCCTCGTCGCCCGGGCCGGCGCCGACGAAGGCGACCAGTCCGACCGCGTGCTTGTCCGGCCTGGCTGCCACCTTGGCTGCCGACTTCTCCTCCGGCTTGCTCGCCGCTTTCTCCGTGGTGAGTGTGGGGTTCACTGGGCATCGTCCCCGTTGCTGAGGTGTCCACTGGACACTGCCGTATACCGTTCTGCGCCGCGAGCAAGCAGATCGGCGGCTACCGTGCGGCCGAGGCGCTCAGCCTCGCCCGCAGGCCCGCCGGCGCTCCCGCGCAGCGCCCTTCCCCCGTCGGCCGCCGCCACCAGCGCGTGCAGCCGCAATGCAGCCGTCCCGGCAGCATACGCGCCGATTGGCGCCGTGCAGCCCGCCTCAAGCGCCGCGAGCAGCGCCCGCTCCGCCGTCGTCGCCGCGCGGCTCGGGGCATCATCAATGGAGGCCAGCAGCTCGGCCAGGTCCGGGCGGTCGGCCCGGCACTCCACGGCGAGCGCTCCCTGTCCCGGTGCGGGCAGCATCTCCTCTGGCTCGAAGATCTGGGTAATGGCATCCAGCCGGCCGATCCGGGCCAGGCCGCAGTAAGCGAGCATGACGGCATCCACCTCGCCCGAGGTGACCTTGGCCAGCCGGGTACCCGCGTTGCCGCGGATCGGGACCGGGCGGATGTCCGGCCGGATCATCAGCAGCTGGGCGGCGCGGCGCGGCGATCCGGTGCCGATACGCGCGCCGGGCGCCAGGTCGGCGAGCTTGACGCCGTCCGCGGCCGCCAGCGCGTCCCTCGGGTCGTCCCTGACCGGCACCGCGGCCAGCACGATGGCCGCTGGCTGGCCGGTCGGCAGGTCCTTCAGCGAGTGGACCGCGATGTCGACCTCCCCGGCCAGCAGGCTCTCGCGCAGCGCGCTGACGAACACGCCGGTCCCGCCGATCTGGGTCAGCTGCCCCTGGCTGAGGTCGCCCGGCGTGGTGATGCCGGTCAGCTCGACGGCGCGGCCCGTCAGAGCGGTTATCAGCTGCGCCACCCGCAGGGACTGGGCTATGGCCATCGGGCTCTGGCGGGTACCGAGCCGCAGCGGGAGGTGGTTCACGACGGGTCATCTGCTTCCGGCCAGCCCGCGATGCGGGCATCCGCCATGGTCACTGCCTGCACCGCGGCCGGATCGAGGTCGAACAGCACGCGCAGCGCCGCCTCGTAGGAGTCGGCCCCCGGTGCTCCGGCCAGTTCCTTGACCCGGACTGTGGGCGCATGCAGCAGCTTGTCGGCGACCCTGCGCATCGCCCGGGCGATCTCCGCGCGCGACCGCTCGTCCAGCCCGTCCAGCCGGCCGTCCAGCCGGGTCATCTCGGCGTCGACGACCCCGGCGGCCTTGGTGCGCAGCGCCACGACGGTCGGCGTCACCAGCGCGGCCCGGTCCGCTGACACGTGCGCGGCGAATTCCTCGGCCACGATCCGGCGGACCGCCGCCACCTCTTCCCCGTAGTCCTGGTCGCTCAGTTCGGCTGCCAGCTCCGCCAGGCCGAGCACGGTGACGCCGGGCAGCTGCCCGGCAGCTGACTCGACATCCCGCGGCAGCGCGAGGTCGAGCAGGACCAGCGGCCGGCCAGCCGGCTCCCGGCTGGCCAGTGCCGCCCGGACCGCCGCAGCAGTGATCACCTGTCCGGCCGCGCCAGTGCACGAGATGACCAGGTCGGCGGCCGCGATCTGGGCCTGCAGCCCGGAAAGATCGGCCGGGGTGCCGCCGACAGCGGCGGCCAGTCGTTTTGCATGCTCAGCAGTCCGGTTGGCGATGACCAGCGGTGCCGCGCCCAGTCGCGCCGCGGTCGCCGCTGCCAGCGAGCTCATCGAGCCGGCCCCGATGATCAGGGTCGGCACTGCGTGCAGCGTCGGCCGCTGCAGCCGCTGCGCGGCGGCTGCCAGCCCGACGCTGACCAGGCTCTTGCCCGCGCTGTCGATGCCCGTCTCGGCATGCGCCCGCTTGCCCGTCCGCAGCGCGAGCGCGCCCAGCTCCGACAGCGCCCGGCTGAGCGTGCCCTGCTCCCCGGCCAGCCGCAGGCAGAGCCGGACCTGGCCGAGTATCTGGCTCTCGCCGACGACCATCGACTCCAGGCCGCAGGCCACCGCGAGCAGGTGCTGGACGGCCCGGTCGGCGTAGTGCACGTACAAGCACCCAGTCAGCTCGGCCAGCGGGACGCCGGAGTGCCTGGCCAGCAGCTCGGAGATCGCCGCGACGCCGCCGTGGAACCGGTCGACGTCGGCGTAGACCTCCAGCCGGTTGCAGGTGCTCAGGACCGCCGATCCGGTCACGTCGTCGGCCTGGAACACATCGCCCAGCAGCTTGCCGAGCGCGTCGTCGGCCAGCACAGCCCGCTCGAGCGTGGCCACCGGAGCGCTCTTGTGACTGAGGCCCACGACCAGGACGCTCATGTCGCCACCGCCTGGGCCTGCACGCCGGAGTCACCATCCATCGCCAGCATCCCCCCGCTGGCCAGCGGCTCCAGTCCGGCTGGCCGGCGAGCCCGGCGCGCCTGCCAGCCGTGCTCCTTCTGGCCCGTTACCCGCACTACCGCCCGGCGCTGGGCATGGAAGGCGAGAATCTGCAACTCGATCGACAGGTCGACCTTACGCACATCAACACCGGACGGCACGTTGAGCACGACCGGCGCGAAGTTGAGAATGCTGGTCACCCCGGCCGCCACCAGCCGTTCGCATACCCCCGGGGCGGCCGCCGCCGGGGTGGCGATAACGCCGATCGACACCTTGTGCCGTGCCACCACGGCCTCGATCTCGTCGGCGCTACGTACCCGATGCCGGGAGATCATGCTGCCGATGACGTCCGGGTCGGCGTCCAGCAGCGCCGCGATGCGGAATCCGCGCGAGGCGAATCCGCCGTAATTGGCCAGGGCACGGCCCAGGTTTCCGGCGCCGACGATCACCACCGGCCAGTCCTGGGTCAGCCCGAGCTCCCGGGACACCTGGTAGATCAGGTATTCGACGTCGTAGCCGACGCCGCGAGTGCCGTAGGAGCCCAGGTGCGACAGATCCTTGCGCAGCTTGGCGGAATTCACCCCGGCCGCTGTCGCCAGTTCCTCGCTCGACACCGTGACGATGCCGCGGTCGGCCAGTGCGTACAGGGCGCGCAGGTAGACCGGCAGGCGGGCGATGGTCGCCTCGGGGATTCCGTGGCTGCCGTGGTCGGAGATCGAACGGCGGGACATGCGCAGCACTCCTGGGGGCTCGACGCCGCATGCGCGCCGGAACGGGTGCGCCCACGCGGCACTTGCGCATCTCACGCTACGCCCTTGTGAACGTTTGCACAAAGTCGGCTGCCTTGCCCGATGCACACCGGGAGATGGGCTTTACCAGCGCTTTACGATCGTGCTACCCGCGCAGGAGGTCCCCGGACTTCCGGCGCGGGAGATCGGCTGCTACGCCCGCAGTGCGGTCCGCAGCCGCTCCTCGCTGACCCGCCAGAAGTCGTGCTGGACGCCGTCGATCAGGGTGACGGGAATCATCTGTCCGTAGGCCCGCAGGTCGTCCTGCGACTGGGTGATGTCGCGCTCCTCCCACGGCACGCCCAGCTCCCCGGCGACCCGCGCGATGATCGCGCGGGCATCGTCGCACAGGTGGCAGCCGGGCCGCGATAGCAGCGTCAGGCGGTGTGCGGGCGGGCTCACCGGGGCGATCCTAGTGCGTCGCCGTAACCGGCCGACGGCCTGCCGTAGCCGGTCTCGCGATAGTCGGGCCGCTCGAAGCCGGAGGTGTCAAAACCCGGCTCGCCGAAAAGATCGGCGATCGAGGGGAACGGCGAGACCTTGGCCTGCTGCAGGCCGAGCTCGATCACGTTGGTCGCCAGCACCAGCGGGCCGAGATCAGCCTCGAACCTGGCGATATAGGGCTGCAGCTTGTGGTCGTGGTAGGCGGCGCGGTCACGGTAGACCTCATACAGGATCCGCTGCATGGGCGCCGAGGGCACGGCATGCACGATGTAGACCAGCGTGTCGGGTTCCCTGCCCCTGACCTGCTCGACAACTCGCTCGGTCAGCCGGTCGAACTCCTCGACGCGGTCCTCGAACAGCGTGTAGATGGCGATCTGGCCGAAGAGCCGTTCCCGTGCCTCGTGGTCCTCTGCCAGCTGCGCGGGCCGCCGCCCCGGCTCGCTGGTCCGCTCGGCGTTACCGGCCGGGTACCAGCTGTCGCCCCGGCCGTTGGCGGCCGGGGCCCCTGCCAGCGCCCCTGCTGCCGCGATCCCGGCTGCATCCGCCCCGCCTGACCGGGCCCCGCCGGACCCGGCCCCGCCTGGCCCGGCCAGCGGTACCGGCACGCTGTAGCCGTCATCGCTGCGGTAGTCGATCTCGCCGGTGTAGCCGATCTCGCCGGTGTAGTCAGGATCGACGCCATCGGCGGCGTATCCCTGGGCATCCTCACCCTGGTCATAGCCGGAGCCGGGCCGGTACAGCCCGTTGCCGCGGTAGATCCCCCGGCCGTCGGCCGCCTCGAAATCACCGGTCTCGTCGTAGCGCGCCCCCCAGGACTCCGCCTGGTCCCAGTCGTTGTCCGCCAGTTCCGCCGGGTCCGGCGCGCTGTCACGCAGCAGCGCCAGCTGCACCCGGCCGATTCGGATACCGGCGAACCAGGTCAGGATCGCGGCAGCCAGGCAGAGCACGGCGAATAGCGAGCTGACCGGGGCGGCGATGCCCAGCCGCACGGCCACGCCGGGAAGCGCGAGCGCGAGCACGGCGGCCCCGGCCGCCCAGACCGGTAGCGAGGCGGCCCGCCAGGCCCGATCGCGCCGGGCCCGGGCCGCTGTGACGCCGACCGCGATCAGCGCGACGAGCACGGTGACCGGCACGAGTCCGTACTCCAGCAGCTTGACCGGGATGAGCTGGTAGTACACCGCCGGCTCAGGCGAGGCCGCGGTGAAGGCCACAGTGGTCAGCGGGTCAGTGCCGAGGATCACGAAGGCGATCAGGCCGAGCGCCGGGAGAATCAGCCGCGCGGCAAACCGCGCGGGCAGCAGTCGCCCCGCCACCTCCGCCAGGCCCAGGCTGAGCGCCAGCGGAGCCAGCACCTGGCCGCCGAGCTCCATGGCGCGGAAGGTGCCAGGCCCGAACCTGCTGTGGTGTCCCAGGGCCTGCGCGCCCAGCGAGACCGTCAGCCCGAGCAATGCCAGCGCCCAGGCGGCAGCGACGATGCGCGGCGCGCGGGAGAACCGCAGCGCGAGCATGACGGTGCCCACGGCGGCTATGACACAGCCGAGGAAGGCTACCAGCAGGTGGATGGACATCGCTGCCTATGGTGCACGACGCGGGACGATGATGCTGCCAGACTGCCGTCTTGATGCTGCACAGATGAGCCGCGCGGCCTGCGCGGCCTGCTGGAAAAAGGCAGGCGCGAGCCCACCGGACCCGCGCCGGTACGCTCAGTAAGCATGAGGCGGCTGCTGGCACGGCTTCCGGCCGCGGGGAAGCCGGATCCGGGCATGCTGGCGGGAGCTGCCGCCGCGGCCGCCGCGGTGGTCGAGCACCCGGTGCGGCCTGCGGACCGGACCGCCGCGGCGTTCTTCGACGTGGACAACACGCTGATGCGGGGCGCGTCCATTTATCACTTCGCCAGGGGACTGGCCGCGCGCAGGATGTTCGGCCCGCGCGACCTGATACGGCTGAGCTGGGGCCAGCTGGCGTTCCGGCTGCGCGGCACGGAGAACTCCGACCACATCGACGCCGCCAGGGAGGCGGCCCTGGCTTTCGTCGCCGGGCACAAGGTGGCCGACATCGTGACCCTGGGCGAGGAGATCTACGACGAGACGATGGCTGATCGCATCTGGGAAGGCTCCAGGGAGCTGATCAGGAGCCATCTGGAGGCAGGGCAGCGGGTCTGGCTGGTCACCGCGACGCCGGTCGAGCTGGCCAACATCCTCGCCCGGCGGCTCGGCCTGACCGGCGCGCTCGGCACGGTCGCCGAGCGGGCGGACGGCGTCTACACCGGACGGCTGATCGGCGGGCTGCTGCACGGCACGGCCAAGGCGGCGGCCATCCAGGCACTCGCCGAGCGGGAGGGCCTGGACCTGGCGCGCTGCAGCGCCTACAGCGACTCGGTGAACGACCTGCCGATGTTGTCCCTGGTCGGCCATCCCAGCGTCGTCAACCCCGACACCGAGCTGCTGGCCGTGGCGCGCAGCAGGAACTGGCCGGTCTATGACTTCCGGGCGGGCCGGCGCGCGACGATGATCGCGCTGCCGGTCGCGGCCGGCGCCGGGGCGCTAGCGGGCGGCATGGCAGCCGGGTTCGCGATCCGCAGGCGGCGGGGCGGCCACTGAGGCGGCAGCAATGCCGGCGGCGGCGGCGCGGCCACTGAGGCGGCGGCCGGCTGGAAGCCCGGCTACCCGCGGCCGGCTGGAAGGCCGGCTACCCGAAGGCCGGGCCGCGCTGTTGCAGCAGCTCGTCCAGCTTGCGCTGGATGGTTTCCTTGACCGTGTCGGCCAGGCCGGAAATTACCTCGTGATCATCGGACTGATCCGGGGCGAAGCCGTCGGTCGGCACCGGCTCGCAGAACTCGATGATCCAGTTGGACGGCAGCGGCACCGCCCCGAGCGGGCCGAGCCACGGGAACAGCGGAGTCACCGGGAAATACGGGAGCCGGAGCAGCCGGGCTGCCGCAGCCGCGTTCCCGATCATCGGATAGATCTCCTCGGCACCCACGATCGCGCACGGGATGATCGGCACTCGCGCGCGCATGGCGGTCACGGCGAACCCGCCGCGCCCGAAGCGCTGCAGCCGGTACCGCTGGCTGAACGGCTTCCCGATGCCCTTGAAGCCCTCGGGAAACACCCCGACCAGCTCGCCGGAGCTCAGCAGGCCGTGCGCCACGTCCGGGTCGGCCCGGACGTGGCCGCTCCTGCGGGCGAGGCTGGCCAGGACCGGCAGCGCGGAGACCAGGTCGGCTGACAGCAGCCGCAGGTTCCGGTGGCAGGGATGCTCGTCGAAAACTCCCGCCTGCAGCATGACGGCGTCGAAGGGCAGCACGCCGGAGTGGTTGGCCACGACCAGCGCGGGACCCGATTCCGGCACGTTGGCCAGCCCGCGCATCCGGACCCGGAACCAGTCGCGGTACAGCAGGCGGGCCGCTGGCATCAGCACGGCAGCGTTCAGGTCCGGGTCGAAGCCTGACTCGTCGACGGCGTAATCGCCGGCTAGCCGCCGCCGCGCGAACTCCGCCGCGCTGCCCAGCCGCTGCCACGCAGAGTCTGCTGGGTGATCGGGGTCCGCTGGGTCATCCGGCGGGCTCATGGTCCCGCCCGGCATGCCGCTACTTCTTGTTCCTGCGCTGAACGCGCGTCTTGCGCAGCAGCTTGCGGTGCTTCTTCTTGGCCATGCGCTTGCGGCGCTTCTTGATGACTGAGCCCACGAGACCACCCTCGCTTGATGTCTTGGCTGACGGGCATGCCTACGCGCACGCCCCGCCGGGGGGCTTCGCACACGCCAACGTCACAGACTACAGCCGTCAAGACCGCCAGCCGCACCACGGCTGGCAAAGTGACGCTCGCAGAACGGCGCGTCCTGCGCGGCTGGGTGGCTGACAGGTGCTCCAGCGCCGTCAGTTGGTTGCTACGAAAGCGTCCCTGAGATACTGGTTGACCGCCTGCTCGGGAACCCGGAAAGAACGGCCGACCCGGATCGCCTCCAGCTCACCGGAGTGCACAAGGCGGTATACCGTCATCTTGGAAACGCGCATTATCGCAGCGACCTCGGCCACGGTCAGGAACCTGACGCCACTGAGCGGAGTTGCTTCTGCTGCCATCGATGCCCTCTTCCGGCGGACTGCGCGCGCCTAGCGGAGATTCAGCGCACCAGTCACGCCCGTCTCCAGCGTAAGTCCTGTACGGGAAAGGGCAACCCCGGCGAGGTTGCTCAATTCAGCATTGGCCGGCGTCTGGGCGCCAGCGGCGCATGACCGGCATTTACCGGTCGGATTTCGGTCACCGTCAACAGCCACTATCGCGCAATGGCTGCTGCCACCTCACCTGCCGTTTCTCGCCAGTCTGCGGCGGCTACTGGCGGCTGGCGGCTGGCGGCGCCTGCTGGCGGGCCGCTGGCGGCTGGCGGCGGCTACTGGCGGCTGGCCGGCCGGGCTCAGCGCTGGCCGCCGCCGAGTTCCCTGCCCCGGTCTCTGGCGGCCTCGATCGCGGCAAGGAACGCGGCGCGGACTCCGTGCCGCTCAAGCTCCCTGATCGCGCTGATGGTAGTGCCGCCGGGGGACGTCACCGCCTCGCGCAGGATCACCGGGTGCTGGCCGGTATCGCGCAGCATGGTGGCGGCTCCGTAGACAGCCTGATTGACCATCTCCAGCGCGGTGCTGCGCGGCATTCCGAGCAGGATTCCGGCGTCCACCATCGCCTCGACGAGGAAGTAAACATAGGCGGGCCCGCTGCCCGACAGCGCCGTCGCCGCGTCCTGCTGCGACTCAGGAATCCGCAGCACCTTGCCCACCGGGGCAAGCAGTTCCTCGGCCCGGCGCAGGTGCTTCTCGGTGGCGTAGCTGCCCGGTGAGATCACGCTCATCGCCTCGTCCACCAGCACCGGGGTGTTGGACATCACCCGGACCACGGGAACCTCGCCGGGCAGCCGGCGCTCGATGAACGAGGTGGTGATGCCGGCGGCGACCGAGATCACCAGCTTGTCCCCGGACATGCCCGGCGCGATCTGGTCCAGCAGCGCGCCCATATCCTGCGGCTTGACCGTGATCACCAGCGTATCGGCCTGCTCGGCAGCCACCTGCGCCCCGACCACCTCGATGCCGTAGGAGTCACGCAGCTGGCGGGCCCGATCGTCGCGGCGCGCGGCCGCAGTCACCTCGGCGGGCGCCACCCCTGCCCGCAGCAGCCCCGATATCAGCGCCTCGCCCATTTGGCCCGCACCCAGCACCGCGATCACTCCACGGAGCCTAGCCGGGCGGGTCTAGCTGCGCGACCGCAGCGAGCGAAGGAAGAAGGCGAGGTTAGCGGGCCGCTCTGCCAGCCGCCGGACCAGGTAGCCGTACCAGTCACTGCCGTACGGCACGTAGATGCGCACCTGCGACCCGGCCGCGGCCAGCCGCAGCTGCTCATCGGGCCGGATCCCGTAGAGCAGCTGGTACTCGAAGCTGGAATCAGCGCGCCCGGCCGCGCTAGCGCGCTGGCGCGCGATCGCGATCAGCCTCGGATCGTGCGTCGCCAGCATCGGGTAGCCCGCCCCGTCCAGCAGGATCCGCAGGCAGCGGGCGTAGGACCGGTCGACATCGGCGCGAGCCTGGAAAGCGACCTCGGCCGGCGCGCTGTAGGCGCCTTTGCAGAGCCGCACCCTCGATCCCTGGACTGCCAGCGCCGCACAGTCCCGGGAGCTGCGCCGCAGGTACGACTGGATCACCGCGCCCAGATCGGGGAAGTCGGCCCGCAGCCCCGTCAGGATGCGCAGGACGGAGTCGACCCAGGTGTCGTCCTCCATATCCAGCGTGACGGTGGTTCCCGCGCTGCGCGCCGCGACGCAGATACGGGCGATGTTTTCTGCCGCTATCTTCTCGCCGTTCTCGGGCAGCCCCAGGCCCACGGCAGTCGGCTTCACCGAGACCTCGGCCCGGCCGCGCGCCGCCAGCCCCGCGTCAGCGAGCAGATGGAGCAGGCGCACGTACTCGTCGGCGACCGCTGTCGCCTGGCCGGCCTCAACGGTGTCCTCGCCGAGGTAATCGATGCTGACCAGCAGCCCGGCGCTGAGCAGCTGGCGGCTGACCCGCAGCGCGTCGCCAGCGCTGTCGCCGGCCACGAACCTGGCCACCACGCCGCGGGTGACAGGCGCGGTGGTGATGATCTGGCGGATCCGGTCGCTGGCCGAGGCGGCCAGCAGGGCGCGACGCAGCAACTTACTGATGACCTCCGGGGGCAGCCGCTGAACCTGCCCGCCCAGGCTACTCGCGGGCCCTGGCGGTCAGGTCGCTGCGCTGCCGCCGCAGGGCGGCCTTCACGTTCGCGCCCGCGTCCGGTGCCACGATGACCTCCTGGGCCGCCGGCAGGCCCGCTGCGGCCAGCGTGGCCTGTACCGGCACTGTCCGCTTGACCAGCGCGAGCGCGATGGGCCCGAGCTCGTAATGCCGGGCCGCCGAGCCCACGAATCCGACGTCCGCGCCAGCCAGCGTCACCGGATCGCCGTGGCCGGGCAGCCGGTCCTCGCTGCCGTCCAGGTGCAGCAGCACCAGCCGGCGCGGCGGGTGGCCGAGGTTATGGACCCGCGCGACCGTCTCCTGGCCCCGGTAGCACCCCTTGCTCAGGTGCACGGCGGTCTCGATCCAGCCCACCTCGTGCGGGATCGTTCGGTGATCGGTGTCCAGGCCGAACCTCGGCTCCCGGCCGGCTATCCGCACCGCCTCATGTGCCCACATGCCGGCCAGCGCGACACCTCGCGACTGCAGCAGCGCAGCCGTCGCGGCCAGCTGGCCGCGGGCGATGACCAGGTCGGTTCCCAGCCCGCTGGCGATGACAGCGGCCGGGCTGTCGACAATCTGGGCGTCTGACTGCGGTCCCATCAGCGTGAGCACCGCGTAGTCGCCGCTGACATCGGCTGGCTCGACGGCCAGCCGGAAGCGCATCGACTCCAGGAACTTCGCCAGTGACTCGCCCGCGCCGGGCTCGACGTGGGCCCAGGTGGCTGTGCCGTCGTCGGTGAGGGTCAGCGCATGCTCGACGTGGCCGTTCGGGCTGAGGATGAGCGCCTGCGCGCTCCCGCCGGGCGCGAGCTGCTCCAGGTGCTGGGTGGTGAGGCTGTGCAGCCAGGACAGCCGGTCCTGGCCGGTAATCCTGATGACATCACGATGAGAGCGGTCGACGACGCCGGCCGACTGGGTCAGCGCGCGCTGCTCGGCATAGGGGTCGCCGTAGTGGGCGGCAACCCCGGCATCAGGGGCCTGCGCGGGAACTGCGCCGGGTACATCGAGAAGGGGACTGCGCATAACCCCCAGGCTATGCTCTGTTATCCCCGGCAGGCTCCGCTGTCCCCGGCAGGCTCCGCCGTCCCCGGCCGGGGGCAGGCGGCAGGCCCGGCGGATGGCCCGGGACGTGCACTCAGTCCGCTGCCGCCCGGCAGTCGGCGCACCTTCCGAACACGGTCAGGTGCGCGACATCGGTCTCGAATCCCTGCTGGAGTTCCAGCGCCGTCACCAGCGAGCCGACAGCGGTCGGATCAAGCTGGGTGACCCGCTCGCACTGACGGCACACCAGGTGCACATGCTGGGCGTCGGCAGCCAGGTGATAACTGGGCGCGCCATGGCCGAGATGGGTGTGGGTGACCAGGCCGATCTCCTCGAGCAGCTCAAGGGTCCGGTAGACAGTGGAGACGTTGACGCCGCGCGCTGTCTGCCGCACCTCGGCGTAGATCTCCTCCGGCGTGGCGTGATCGAGCTTGGTGACGGCCTGGAGCACGAGCTGGCGCTGTGGGGTGACGCGGTAGCCGCTGGCCCGCAGCGTGTCGTCCCACGCATGCGACATAGCACTGAGTCTAGTCAGTGCGACGAATATCACGCTTGCCCTCGCGCCAGGGCTTGACGTAGCGTTCGGGCTAACGCGGGAAAGGAGGTGGTCCAACAGAATGCATAGATGTCGGACTCGCGAGGTGGCTGTCCGCTAGCCGCCGTCCCGTGGAGCGCTTGCGCAGATTTCGCATCGCGGCGCTCGTCACCGGCCAGGATCGCCCGCCTGCTGCAAGGCAGCCGGGCTGTGGTGCCGCAAGGCGGCGGCCGGCGAATACACGGCAGACACCGGACCCCCGGGCTGACCGGCCTTGTCCAGCCGGTCCCCGTTACGGGTTTTGCCCCAATGGCAGCCCGCGACGGGAGACGCCCGGGGGCTCTTATTTTTGCCAGCTGTTATTTTTGCCAGCTCCCGCCGTAGTCATGACCGCTTCGGCAGTCCCCCGGCGGGCGGGGTCCGGCTGGAGTAGGGTCAGTAGCCCTTGCGCGTAAAGGACCATTTGCACAGTCCGCCAGAGCAATCTCGAACCACCCGAGCATGCCCGAAGCCATGGACACCCGCGTACCTGAAGCTGCTGGCAGGAGGGAAATACCAGGTGAAAATGATCTCTAAAGCCGCTGGCGCCGCGGTCGCGACGCTAGCCCTGATCGCGGGGGCCGGCGTGGCAGGACCGGCGCTAGCGGCGCACACGACCCACTCGGCCCCGGCGTCGCAGGCCCGCGCCGTCAAGTCCGCGCACGCCGCGCCGTCGGTGCTCTACCCAGGACACCCGCTGATTCCCGCGACCGCCCGGACCCGGCAGGAGCTGGCATCTGGGCGGCTCCAGACCACACTCACCTCAGACAACTGGTCTGGTTATGTGGCACTGAAGAAGGGCGCCACCTTCCGCTACATCCAGGCCACGTTCTTCGTTCCCTACCTCAACTGCCCGGTAAGTCCCGGCGACCCGGTCACCTACTCCTCCCACTGGGTCGGCTTCGACGGAGTCAGGGACGGCACCGTCGAGCAGGACGGCTTTGAGGCCGACTGCCAGGGCGCGAAGCCGACCTACCATGCGTGGTGGGAGCTGTTCCCCAAGCCCGAGACGCCGATCAGCCTGGTGGTCAAGGGCGGTGACTCGATCACCGCGATCGTCTTCTACAGCAAGACGAGCAAGAAGTTCACGCTGGCGATCGTCAACAACACCAGCGGCAGGCACTTCAGCATCTCGCTGCACTGCCAGGTGACGTGCCATCGTTCCTCGGCCGAGGTGATCAGCGAAGCACCGACTGGGGTGGAGGGCGGCAAGGACGTACTCCTGCCGCTGGCCGACTACCAGGCAGTGAGCTACACCGATATCGCGATCACCGAGACAAGCGGGAAGAGCGGCGGGATGACCGCCCCGGCCTGGACCACCTACAAGATCAACCAGACCAGCGTGTCGAACAACAACACGCTCGTGGCCCGGCCTACCCCGGTACACGCTGACGCGTTCGACAGCTACTGGTACCTCGAGCAGTGAGCGCGAAGGGCTGCCGGGCACCGCTGGTTCCCGGCAGCCCGCTCCTGGTCCGCGGCGTTCAGCTGCCTGCGCGCTTCAGCTGGGCTGACACGTGCGACTGCAGGGGCTGGCCGACTGCGGCCATGTCGTAGGCATATCCCAGGTCCGCCCCGATCAGCCCGTACAGCCGGCGTCCCGCCGTCACTTCCTTGGCGGTAGAGGTCCGGACCACCGCATCGGTCGCCATCTCGATCTTGGTTCCCGATATCGCCCCGAGGTAGATCTCGGCAATCCCGGTCGGGTGCACGAGCAGGACCTCCAGCAGGCCATCGGGCTGCGGCCGCCAGTACCCGGTCTCGATCGCCAGGGGGCGCCCGATCCGCCCTTCGTCGTCGAGCAGCCAGGTGCGGCTGGAGTAGATCAGGAACGGCTTGCCGTTATGGCTGAAGGAGATCTCCTGGCCGAAATGCGCGCTGGCGATCGTCGGATACCCGACGACACCCGCGCCCTCCCACCGGCCGAGCAGGAATCGCAGCGGGACAACGCTGGGATGCAGGCCGGGACCGGGCCCCTGGTCGGTGCCGGCCGGCTGCGGCTCGCTGTCCATCCCGACAGACTAAGGCGAGGCCGCGCCGCAGCCGCACCAGACCCCACGGTGACCGGAAAACGGGGGTGACCGGAAGACGGCGGGCGTGATCCCGGTGTCATCCCTCTCCAACTTCAATTTTTGGCCAAAATAGTGCGCCCCCAGCCCGTCCAGCCGCTGCACCCGGTCGGCTCCCGTGATCACGGAGGATCCGGCGGGCCCTGACCCGCCATAACCTCCGTGATCACGAAAACCCCCGCGG
>Ga0302325_10005449_pt1 | contig 28898 bp, 26 predicted proteins | sample Palsa_T0_2_FD_201948 | JGI IMG/M metagenome (GOLD analysis project Ga0302325, IMG submission 201948) | Peat permafrost microbial communities from Stordalen Mire near Abisko, Sweden - Palsa_T0_2 | ecosystem: Environmental > Terrestrial > Soil > Palsa > Peat permafrost | place: Sweden: Abisko...
GCGGAATCTTTCTCGGGGGCGGAATCTCCCCAAAAATTTTACCCAAGCTCACGGGTCCGCTTTTCATGCGTGCTTTTCTGGAAAAAGGCAGATTGCGCCCGCTGCTGGAAGGCATCCCGGTGCAAATCATCACCAACGACAAAGCCGGTCTGCTGGGGGCAGCCCGGTGTGCAGCGGCAAAATCCAGCAACCACCGGAAGGGAGTGCTGTGAGTACACCCATGGAGCTGCGTAGACTGACCACCCCGCAGGATCTTTTTCAGGCGGCCGCCGAGGAAGTCATACGCGCCGCTACCAGCGCAATCACAGAGCGGGGCCGCTTCACAATTGCGCTCTCCGGTGGATCGACTCCCAAGAACCTGTACACCTTGATCGCGGCTAACGCCAGCGCCAGCCTGCCCTGGGATCGCATGTTCTTCTTCTGGGGCGATGAACGCCATGTTCCACCGGACAATCCCGACAGCAATTACCGCATGGCCAAAGAGACCCTCTTGTCGAAGGTTGCCATCCCGCCAGCCAACATCTTCCGCATCCCTGCCGAGAACCCGGACGCTTCGGCTGCAGCGGACGCCTACGAACAGACACTGCGGAAGTTTTTCGCCGTCGCGCCCGGCGAATTTCCCCGCTTTGATCTGATCCTGTTGGGCATCGGACCGGACGGACATACGGCCTCGTTGTTCCCGGAAACTGCGGCGTTAGAGGAGAAATCGCGACTGGTGGTGGCCAACTGGGTGGAGAAGCTTCAAGCCAGCCGGATTACTTTCACGCTGCCAGTGCTGAACGCAGCCCGTTGTGTTGCGTTCCTGGTGAGTGGAACGGACAAGGCAGCGGTTCTGCACGAAGTTCTGGAAGGCAACGCCCCGGCGGAGAAATACCCCTCGAAACTGGTGCGGCCGAGCGAGGGCAAGCTGATCTGGTTCGTCGATCGAGCAGCAGCCAGCCAACTGTCAACGGCCGCGTGAACGAGCTTTCCAGTCGTGTGGAGCGCTAGCCGCGCCAGCCACTGATTTCCTTGAGGCCCTTGCCGCGTGCGTGTTCAAACAGCCGCACGCGATGGCGGGAATGTTCAAACTCGTGGATGTCCGCCCACACTTCCGCCTGCCAGGCCTTGTCGTGGGTGGCGGACTCGCCGCAGCTAGCGCAACGGGTGTGCAGACTGATGGAGGTAGCCTCGGCCACAACTGCTCCGGGCAATTCGATGAAGATGCAGCGAACCTCCCGGATCTCCTCGTTTTCGTCGAACAGGTGTTCGTAACGCAGCAAGTAGCCGAATCCCAACTTGCGGGCTTCGGCTTCGGCTTCGGCACGGGTGTGAAACGGGCCATATTCCGCCCGCAGTTGTTCGGTAGAGTCGCAAGCCATCCAGAAGGTCTCTTTGTAGTCCATTCCCGCCCCACCCAGGAATTGCGGACAGCTCGAGACTGCTGTGAGCCCGCCTATTGGGTCGAGTCTTCCATTGCAATTTGCAGGCCGACCGCAAAGAAAAACAAATCGTTGTTTTCCAATGTCTTACCCGAATTTTCGAATGAGGTCTGAGCGCCGGAAGGCAAACCTTTTGCAGCAGTTGTGCTTGTCGCTAAGCGCAGCATCCAAGATTCTAGCAAGGTCCGGCGCTATTTCCTCGCCTCTTCCAACCAAGTCCAGCCAAGTCTTGCCACCATGGCTGGCCGCGGGCGTAGCCAACTGGGAGCCGGCTCCGCCTCCCAGTTCGTCCAAAGTGATGGCAGCAAGTGATTCTTGATGACCTGCTCCGTGGTGCGCTTAAGCTTACTGATCTCACGCTCGGCGAGTCCTTCCCAAACGAGGGTCGCCACTATACCGTTGATCGAGCGGATGACGCCCTCGACCAGCTCCTCCACGTCATTGGGGCAACTACTGGTGAGAGCAGGTTTCGCCAGGGATCAAACCCCTTCATCGGGGTTGAGCGCCGGAGGATAGGAAGGAAAGTGCTCGAGGTGCAGGCGGTCATGTGGTCGGAGAAGTTGAAGCAGGGACAATTCTTCCACCACTAGGGAGCGTTTTAATTTGATCAGTTGTTTCCGCAGTCGCCTAGGCGGTCGGATTTTTTGTTACCTTCGTGCGTCCAGGAAAGCCGACCAATGAGCATTCTTGAACAGACCCCGTTGAGGAAAGAGTTAACAATGGGGCTAGAACTAGGAAGTTATGCGGCACTCCTCAGAGCCCCGTTTCAACACAGATCTGTCGGTTCGGGTGTTTGGCATCGACGCGGACAGTCGTCCATTCTCAGAAATTTCTCAATTAAGGAACATTAGTGATCACGGCGCCAGAATTCAGGGCTTTGTCATACAACTGAGGCCCGGAGACATCATTGGGATCAGGCTCCTCGGCCAAAAGGCGCGCTGCAAGATCGCATGGGCAATAAACCTTGAACCTGTCGATAGGAACCAAGCAGGAGTGCGAGTGCTCGCAGGGGAGCCCTGTCCGTGGCAACTGGAGAGGGAGAAACAGGAGGCTATCGGGACTGCACCTGTTTCGCGGACCCCTCCGCCGGCGAGAGACAAGAGGAAGTTTGCGCGGCACTCGATTCCGTTTCCCCTTGAAATTCGAGGCTGTGGCGAGGTCAGCTTCCACCTCAGGACACACGCGGTAGACATAACCGGCAACGGTTGTTACGTCCAGACCATGCAACCTCTTCCGAAAGGAACGAACTTGAAGATCACCTTCGGGCTGAGTTCCGAACAACTTCTTACGACCGCGATTGTAAGAACCAGCACCCACGGAGTGGGTATGGGCATCGAGTTCACCGATATCGACGAGGCAACTCAGAAACGGCTACAAAAGCAACTGGAGAGTATGGTTATCGGCGGCAGACTCGCTCTCGCAGAGTCGACTTCTTCATAGCGTTGCGACGCTTAGAAAGACATCGGAATTGATCTCACGACTATATCCAAATTAAAGGAAGGTACAATTTGCGTTCGGCTCCGCCATTTTGACCTTGCTGGTCGTAGGCGCGATTCCGTATCACAGCATGATCGCGTCCAGTGAAAGCGAACGATGGCTGCGGCATGCGCACGAAGTTCTGGAGAGCCTCCAGGACTTGCGTTCTGCCCTGGGCGGTATCGAATCGAGTTACCGCGGCTTCGCATTGACGGGCAGGCAAGCCTTTGTCGAGTCCTTCCGCACCACCCGGCTAAACTAAATGCCCAGCAGGAATGGTCGACGCTCGGTGCTTTGACGCGTCTGCAGCAGAGCCGACTCTCAGATCTCCCCAGGCGGATGGCGGCGAAGTTTCAGTTCGCAGGGACGGTGATCAGTCTACGCCGGGCGGGCGGGGTTGAAGCAATCAAGGCAGTTGAAACCGAAGCGGGCCAACCCAACGGGGATGAACTTCAAATGCTGATTGCCGACATGGAGAACGAAGAGCAGCGCTTGATGGTGCAGCGCATGGCGTGCGCGAAGGAGCAATTGAAGGATACCAGGGAGTTCCTGATCCTGGGAACTGTTCTAGGTATGTTGATCGCCATGCTCCATCGGTCCCCAAGATCCACACCCACCATCAGACGATCAAGATTGGCGCGAAGCTCACCTCGCGGATGCTCTTCTCCGGCGCTCGTTGCTGCCACCTTTTTCGGATTTTCGCATCCAGCTTTCCCTTCAGTTTTCCCACCAGTTCCGCCAGCACTTCCTTCGTATCCCGCCGCATTGGGCCCCGTGACTTCACCCGCTTCGTTGTCGGTTCATTCCAGAATTGTTATGCTTCTTCGAGGTCGATCTCTTTATCCACTGCGGTTGCACCATAGAGTGTGGGTTGATCACTGCTAGATTAACGCCAGGCAATTGACGACTTCGGGACTGGTTATTCCAGCTTCAACTACTTGAGACAGTTTCGGGTCAGCAAGCTAAAAATCGACCACTCGTTTATCCGGGATGTCGCTGTGAATCCAGACGACGCGGCGATCACCACCGCAATCATCAGCATGGCAAAAATATGAAACTCAAGGTGATTGCCGAAGGGGTCGAAAACGAAGGGCAAATGTCATTCCTGCGAGCCCATCAGTGTGACGAAATCCAAGGCTACTACTTCTGCATGCCTTTAGCGACTGACAAAGTTGCCGACAAACTGCGAAAACACTCAACCGAACCTCAAGTCGTCATCACGTCAGCAGGAGATAATCGGGACAATAACCATTATGAGATGAGTATTCACTCGTGTCCGTAGGACTGTCCCTTGCTCCCCAGCGGTTCGCCAGGTTGCTCGACAATCAATCGCATCTGGGACAGGAAAGCTTTCTTGGCGTCCTAGCGAAGAAAAATGCTTTCGAGTTTAAAAGCCTGCGCTTTACTATATCGGCGCGCACGAGCACTTCGCTGGGCATCGGTCGGATAGCGTGTCCAAACCATACGACAGATTGAGCGAGCGATCTCATACCTCTTCGCAATCCAGAACACGAATGTCGCAGCAATCCCCGACTGATCGCGAAGCCATTTCCGCCATAACGTGCCACCGCTTAGTCGGTTTTGGAGGACAATCCTGACTGGAGACTTATTAGCACGAGCTACTTCAGCTCCGACCGAAGCTTCGGCTGATCTATCCTCTTGATTCCTGCTTCTTATCGGCCAAGGCCGTCATCAAGGAGCTTTCTTCCTTTTGGAATGTTCGTGTAACGAACTCAGGAAGTATCGCTTGCTGCTTTTTCGAGAGCCAACACTGTAATTCAGATTTTTGCTCTTCCGAGAGAGACACAAAGCGAATACCGAGACGGCCCGCCTTCCACCAACAGATTCTCGATTCTGCCACCCATGGTACTTTGTTGTCCGGTAACATGAAGTGAAGCCGCACGTTTTCTCCATCAGGGAGCGGCACGGACGAACTCACCGCCATACCTCCTTCGCTGAGATTCACGCTGTAGCAACGAACCTCCAGCATACCTTCTCTCAGGATGGTGATGGGAATTGCGACCGGACAACGGAAATAGCGCCGCTGCTCTCTCAATATTAATCCGTAAGCAGACCTGAGTGTGCGGCGGATTGACTGGGTCGGAACCGGTCTCTCGAAAACAAAAACAACCCTTTTGCGAAAAGCTGCGGTAACATCCGCATCACTCCCGCCGATGGCAAACGTCACCGCCGTGCGATTCAACGGAGATAGACGAACCAAATCCAGAATCACTCCGGACTCCTTCTCTAGATGGAGATCAACGAGAAGGGCGTCGAACTTTCGGTTGGTCAATAGGCGAACCGATTCTGGCAGTTCTTGGCAGACATGGGGCGAAATCGACAGTTCTCTTAGGGCGTGGCTGAACTGCTGGACTATAACTTTATCCGCGGATACCAAAAGCGCAAATGCTGTTGCCATGATGAAGTAACGCCGGGATTGGCTTGCTCCTTACCAACCCTTTCTCTTGATTTGACGGTACTCGCCTCGGGGAATACACCATAATTACAGGCGGTCAGTACCCAATGCAGGTCAGAAGGTGGAGGATGTGAGCAATAATGAGCAGACTTCGGGAGAGTTTTGGGAGAACTCCCGACGAAAACCGTGTTACAGTTTCGCGAACAGCGAGAGGTGATTGCTATTGCTCGGTCTTTGGAGCCTCTCGCATTCGTGGCCGCCGCTCTTGCTCTACGTCGGCTACCGATTGTTTGCTCTCGGAGTCAGCCGTCAAATCGAGTCTACAAACGTCAAACACTTTTCCGCCTCCATCTCACCAACCAGAGCCCGGGAAGCTCTTCGCTTCGTCTTGGCAGTAGCTATGGCCATTGCTTCCTATCCGCACCCGATAAACCTGCAATTGCGAGTGTCTCATTGGTATCCGCGAAACCCGGAGCGCAACGGATTCTGGCGGGCAAATGTCAACAACCAGCATCGGAAAAGAAGCACTCAACTTTCATTGCTTACCCAGGGCAAGAGCATCGGGGCTGAAACAAACTACCCTCTCAGCGTCACGCTTTGCGCCGGCCCGTGCTTCTTCGCCCAGGCTGCGCCCGCGACCGAAGTATCGCCTTTGCCGGGTTCCCCGACAGTTGCGGACCCTAAGCCCGGAGCTGCGACCGGGGCGGGCGATCAGCGAAGACAAGCTTCCCTCTTCAGACTTTTCGAGCAGGTTTTGTCAATTCGACGCCTGGGCTCGCGATCTGCGCTGTGAGAGCGGCAAAGGTCCATTCCCCGCGATGAGAAAAAAATAAGAAAATCCAGATGTCCCAAGATGGATGCTTTACCGAGCGACGTCGTTCATTTTGGTACCGGCAGTCGCCGACCTTGCGAACGGAATGAGAAGTGTATGTGATACACGACCTTCAAGCCCAGGCAACGCTTTCTGCCCTCTAGGCCCCGAGCAGCGGTGATTTTATCTCCGGCGGCAAAAAGCAACGCATCAGGAATCGCAACGCTCTGAGGGCGAAGCCGTCAAAGGAACGAACGGAATTTGCGTAAACCAGTGCTCGTACCTTTGCAGCTTACGAGAGTAACCGCCGACCGGCGGTGAACCTCATAACGTAGGTTCTTTGGATGGCGGAATTGCACTAGAATAGGGCTGGGCTCTGACGGGCCATGTCACCTGTCGGCTGGCTCGGCGGGCAAGAAGAATCGTGACCGATCAGAAGAACAAACCAGTTCTCGACGAACGGACGTTTGACAAGCTGCTGGAAGCTGCTTATGTGCTCCAGGAGCACAACCGCAAAATCCGGGACGTGGAAGCAGTAGTGGAGCCCCACGGCGACCGGCTCGGCGAGCAAGCGTCGGCAAAGCAATCCCCGCTCCCTGAAAGCAAACCAGAAGCGAAAGAGAGTTCGCGATCAGCCGGCGACTATACGCTCACTCTGGCGGAGGTTGTCGAAGCGCAGCGTCAGATTCAGGCGCGCCATCTCGAATTAGATAAGGCGATGGCAGTGGTCGCCGATAAAGTTGCTCGAATCACAGGCGCGAGCGGCGCGGCCATTGGAATTCTGGAAGAAAAGACGGTGCACTATCGCGCCGGAGCAGGCGCATCGGCTTTGCCCTTGGAAACTGAAGTCCCCCTGGCCACGGCGATTTGCGCTACCAGCCTGCGCACCGGGCAGGTGATTCGCAGCGAGGATGTAAATACCGAGGTACTGTTCGACCCCGAAACGTGCCGTCAGCGGGGAATCTTGTCGCTGCTGGCCGTTCCGATCTATCACGACGGGGATATTATGGGGGCACTGGAACTCTATTTCGACAGGGTTCACGGCTATGCCGAACAGGACATCCACACGTGCCAACTGATGGCCGGCCTGGTGACCGAAGCGATTGGTCGAGACGCCGAGTTGAAATCGAAGAAGTCTCTGGCAGCGGAACGATCGATGATGCTGGCCGCAATTAAACGGCTCCAACCGAGTCTGGCAACTTTGGCACAGGATCAATCCCCCCCGACCGCCGGGACAGACATGGGTGCGACCGCGGTCGCTGCGGTGAAATCCCCTTGCTGGAAGTGCGGCAGCAAGCTGATGGCGGAAGAGCAGTTTTGCGGCAAGTGTGGCGCGGCGCGCGTTAGCGACGGCGAACCCTTCAGCATGCAGAACCAGCCGGCATCGGCGTGGCACATGCAGGAAACAAGCAAGGAGAACCTAGCGGACCTGTTTGCCCAGGAAACCTCGCCTCCCAAGGAGACGACGAGCCCGGTTGCGGCGCATACCACGAACGAAGACGACTTTGAAAAAGACAACGCCGGCGCTAACCTGCCGGATCTGTCCTCTCTGCTGGGCTTGGAGGAGGAAAAGAGCGACCCTCTGTTGGACTCGGAGGAGGAAAAGAGTGACCATCTATTCGGCAAGTCATTCAACGCGAGCGCAGACAATGCAAGCGCAGACAAGGCAAGCACAGACCAGGATACGATGGCGGAGTCCTTGTCGTCCGATCAGCAGCTCGACGAAGACAAGCCCGAAGCCCCCCCCACCGCGATCGTAAGACCGCGGCAGGAGGGTGAAGATCTCGTCTGGACTTCCGCAGCGAAAGCTCGGGATTTCCTGGAATCGTTGTCTACGACGCATGCGCCAAGCACGGTCGCCCGCCTCTGGCGTTCCCGTCGCGGCGATTTCTATCTCGCGGTCGCGGTCGTGCTGATGGTAGCCGTGATTCGCTGGGGAGTCTGGTCCAGCCACTCAGTGCGCGCCACAGGGAGTGGAATCGCCGTTTCCGGAAGCGCGAATCGGCACAAAGAACCAGCCCCCGACGCAGATCTTTCCTTGTTTGACAAGTTCCTCATCAGTCTTGGGCTGGCCGAGGCTCCCGAGGCACCGGAATACAAAGGCAATCCGGACACCCAGGTCTGGGTCGACTTGCATACCGCCCTCTACTACTGCCCGGGTTCCGATCTCTATGGAAAGACAGCAAAAGGCAAGCTCTCCAGTCAGCGCGATGCGCAGTTGGACCAGTTCGAACCCGCCTATCGCAAGCCCTGTGACTGACTTCCCAAATTCCGATTTGACAACCCTCTCTGCTGGTAGTGCAATCATAAGTATCGCTGCTTCTACGGAGAATGCCAGTGACCTACTCCATGGACAAATTCGACGCCAGTACGTTACCGGATCCTGAGTTGAATCCTCTCCTGAATCCGCTACTGGGGGCACACATGGGACGATGGGCCGAGGTGTATTTCACCAATCCTCCCGAGAAGCGTGTAGAAGCGATTTCCGAGTTGCTTCGTGAACTGCAGAACGGATCTCCTTCCGAGGGGGCCTCCATTCAAGTCATCGACGAGGAGAGAGTGACCGAAAAGACTGAAACAGCGGCAGAACTGAACTCGTCTCCAACTGCCGCAGAGCCGCTCCGCACTTGCAGTGTGTGCGCCCACAACAATACAGCAGAGCAAAGATATTGCGGGATGTGCGGCGCGCCCCTTGAAACCTCGGTGTGGTCCTACCCGCCGGAAGTCGCAGAAGCGCTGCAGATTGCCACAGCGCATTGGAGCGAACCCGAACCTTCTCTAGGGGGTAACCCTCTGGAGCACGCGATTGAGCCCGCGATTGAGCCCGCGGTTAACTCCACCGCTGGCGGGGGTCACGACGCGCGGAGACCAGCCTGGACGCTGCCGGAAAGAAGTCTTCCGAGCTTCGCAGTGGAATCCGAGCCGGTTCCGCATCGTTACCGACTCTACGCAGGTGTGGCGCTGGCAGTGCTTTTGGCAGTACTGGGTTACATGGCATGGCGTGGCACGACAGCCATTTCGGGCGCTGCCGGTACGCGGTCCGCACCCGCAAGGGCCATCCCACCAGCGCTACCTGCGCCAGCAGCCTCCGCACCGCCAAGCACGACCGGCAGCACCTCGTCGGTCGGCAATGCCCCAACCTTGCCGGTCCGGAGCAGGAACCAAGCAGCGGCAACTACACGAAAGAATCGACCTACCGGCGCTCACCCTGCGTCCCTGATCGTGCCTATGCCGGCAAGGTCCTCCGCCGTTGCGGTTGACGAAAGCGGCGCGGAAGATCTGGCCGCGGCCGAGAGGTACCTGAACGGCACTCGGGGCATGTCTCGCGATAGCGGAGAAGCGGCCGAGTTGTTGTGGAAGGCCGTGGGCAAGGGGAACCTCGCGGCAACGATGGTTCTGTCCGATTTGTATCTGCGGGGAGACGGCGTGCCCAAGAGCTGCGAGCAGGCGCGTTTGCTGCTGGATGCCGCCGCCCGAAAAGGCGGGAGGTCGGCCGCGTACCGGCTCCGTAACCTGCAAGCCTTCGGCTGTGAGTGAAGAGCCGGAAGGCAATCTCCACCTCAACTCGACGCGAAGGTCCTTCCCGTTACGCGACTCGCAACGGAAGCTCTGGCTCACGCCTGCGCGACTCATACCACAAGGCGAGTTCCACTCGGTTCCAGAGTCCAAGCTTGTCGTAGATCGCACGAAGATAGTTTTTCACCACGTGTTCCGTGGTGCCTATGGCATGGGCCACGTCGCGGTTTTTCAGGCCCTGGGCGACAAGCTCGATGACACGGTTTTCGCGCTCGCTGGGTGTACGCGGTCCATAACGTTCGTTTGCAAACACAATTGCCTCCGGTATAAGAGGGTTGCGAGTTTTACTCGCTTGATTCCGCCGGTGATTCCGAAGCGGAGGAAAAGCCGGTTAAAATGAGCCTTCACGGTCCTACGCGCCATCTTGAGCTGGCCCGCAATCTCGGCGTTGTCACAGCCCTGCAAGAGCAATTCGACAATTTGCTGTTCGCGAGGTCCAAGCCGAACGGACTGCTCCGTCATCACTGCCCCCATGGTTTTGGATTAGCCCCCGCGCTAGACTTATGCGTAGCTGGGATGTTTCCAGAATACATAGCATCCACAATGCCATTTTGAGACTAGGATGGCTGTGACGAAAGAAAAGCCATTTCCACAGGCACTTGCAGAGATCGCAGCGGGCTTCCAGAATGCGGAACCGACGGTCCGAACCCATGTACCGGCGAGCCGCTTTGGCCATCAGGAATGATGCTGAGGATGCGTAAAGTCAGGGTGTCCTGATGCGGCGCCCGGCCGACAAAGTGGCCCACGGACCGCGATTTTGGATGTTTCGCGCAGCGAAACGTGGCGTCCGTCCAGTCTCGAGAGCGGAAAGTATTTCTTTTTGGCCGGTGCGTCAGGCGTCCGAAAGCGGCTGTACTCAGGTAAACACCCTAGGTGAAAATTGCATGCCCTAGCCGGAACGCCCTGAACAATTTACATGATCTACCCTACGGGACATTCTGGGGAAAACGCAGGTCCAACGCCAATTTCCACAGGTTCTGGAGGTTCGGTGGTGGCTCAAAAAGCAAGAAAAAATGGAATCCGAGAAAAGCTGAAGTAGGGTTGGAGGAAGGGGTTGCTGCTGCAACAGGTGTCTTTCTAGAGCGAACCGGTTAGAGCGAACCGGCTTCGACCGCAGTCTTTGGCGCCAGAAACCTGCCCCAATATCAGTTTGTCGATTCGGAGTGTTCGCCATGACTTCAGTAACTGTTGCAGGTTTCGGAGTTGAAGTAAGCTGTCCTCGATGCCAGAAGGAAGTCAGCGCTGCTCTCGCACCAAGATGGTATTGCCACTGCGCGTGTGGCTGAACGGGCAGGCGGGCGAAACTCTGCCCCCGCAATTGGCTCACACTCTTGATATCAGTCACATCGGCTGCCGGCTGGGTGGATTGCGCACGGAGCTTTCTCCCGGGCAGACCATCGCATTACAACGAGGACAACACAAGGCTAATTTCCGTGTCATCTGGAGCAAGCATCTTGCGCCCGATGAAAATCAAGCTGGAATCGAAGCGCTTGAGCTCGGAAAAAATATTTGGGCCGTGGAACTTCCGCCATCTCCCTTTGTTCCTAATCCGCCGGTGCCCGGTGTTGCTGAAGTGTCCCCTGTCACACGGCGTGCGCCACTCAAGCTTATTCCATTCGCAACTCATTCCCGCATGCGGGGCTTGAGCTTTGGCTTGCTACTCCTCGGCCTGGCGCTAGGGTTGTATGGCTATTACGAAACTTTCTATGAATCCGGACGCGTCGCAATTCACGCTCCTGTACCGACTCCGCCGAGCGCCAAGGATCTCGCCCGCCTTACGCCCAAGCCGCATCCCGTGCCGGCTTTGCTGACAACGACCTTGGCGTCTTCCGCATCGCGCGTGCAAGTAGCCGAAACCCCAATCGGACACGTTGTTTATCCCGTAGCCCCGGATAACAGCATCACAGGTAAGGTTCGCTTACAAATTATCGTCGCGGCCAATGGAGCGGTGAAGCAAATTCGCGCGCTCAGCGGGAAACAGACTCTCGCGGAAGCTGCCGCGCAAGCTGTGCGCCTCTGGCGCTACAGTTCATTTCCCGCGGTTGAGCGGTTCACTGAGCGGGAGACCACCGTCACCGTAAGCTTCGTCGGCGCCGACGCTGTCTCTTTGGAGTTCCCTTCCTCAAATGAACAGATCCATGCAAATTGAGCGTCTGGTTCGCAGAGTCAGCGAAGCAGGGCTCCGCACCAACAGCCGCGCAAATGCTTCCTGGCGTGTAGCCTTCAATTTAGCGACTCCAACGCGGGACGGAAACCCGAAGGTGCTTTACCCTGTTGCTTGAGCAATGAAGCCTTCCTGGTCACAGCCTGCCACCATGGGCAGTCCAAAACCGGCGCCATCTCTGAACCAAACAAAGGGATTGTTCGGGTTGGTTTCGCAAAAATGCATCTGTCCCTTTGTCCATATGGCGACGACTTAGCCTATAGGTATATTTGTATTAAGTTAATAATATTCAGAGATATAGCGATTCAATCTTACCAACCGCATGCCGAGAAATAACAGCAGAGCGTGTCCCGCCTCAGCTGGAAAAGGAGAAGGCGTTCGTTCGCTAAGATAGCGGAGAGAACGTATGGAGCCGTGGGAGAAGGAAGCGATCATCGGCTTCCATCGGCAGAATCCGCTGGAAGGGTAGCGGCGGTTGACGTTCATGATGCTGGATGTGGAGCCAGGCTTTCGGAAGCGGCGAACCGTCAATTCTCATTTTCACTCCTTTCCGCTTGAATCCTACGCAGCGTCTCGATTGCACGGTAGAGATCGCGCTTCAGGGCCAACTGCTGTATCCAAGGTAACTAGGTGATGTTCTCAACTTCGTGGTGCAATCCGTCCAAGCAGAGTCCGGGACGGATGGTACGACAATGGAGTTCTAGGTTTGAGTTCGATTCAGCGGACAAAATTCTGGTTGGGCCGATTGCTTTACCCAGGATTTCAGCCGCGAAGACTGGCGCGACCCGGAACTTGCAGCCCGGTTCTGGCCGCCACGCCCGTGATACAGTCCCATTGGGCGCCAGGTTGCAGGCCGTGCACGCGGATTCATGAGCACGCATACGGTCTACAAAATCGGGGAAACGGTCCACGCGCTGACGGGCGCAAACAAGCCTCCCATCATTGCCATCGGCGGAGGTGTGACGCTAGTCGCAGTCCTTCAAGTTCTGCACCGGGCGAAAATCGCCGCCTATGCGGTTTGCCCTGAGGGTGATTTCGCTGTACACTCTCGTTTCTACCGGCCACCTCCTGGCTGGTTCCCTTACCTCGCGCCGCGCGATCTGCCTCGTCTGCTGACAAACCTGTCCTTTGAAAGCGCCGTGCTCCTACCCTGTTCCGACGACTGGCTGTCTGCCGTGGCTGATCTGTCGGAAGACTTGGCAAGCAGATTCCCTTCCAGCTTAGCTTCGCCGGCGGTGTTGGAAGCATTCGTCAACAAGTGGCATTTCGCCCAAATCCTGCAGCGCGAAAAGCTTCCTCATCCCAAGACCCAACTAATTACTTCGACCAAGCAAACGGATTCCATGCCCAACGAAGATTTCCAGGGTCGCCTGCTAAAGCCGCTTTGCTCGGAAGATTTTTCTCGCAAGTACGGCGTAAAGGGATTTCTGGTCGACAGCCGTGCCGAGGTTGTGCACTCGATGAAGCGATTGTCGTTCCCCATTCTGCTGCAGGAATTTATTCCTGGACCGGCCACGGCGCACTACTTCTTGGACGGATTCATTGACCGCCAAGGCCGCACGTGCGCCCTATTTGCCAGGCGCCGACTGCGCATGAGTCCGCCCAAACTTGGCAACAGCACCTTCATGCTGAGCATTCCTCTAGAAGAAGTGGCCGGTGCGGTGGCGACTCTTCAGTGTCTGCTCAAAACCATTTCTTACCGGGGAATCTTCAGCGCCGAGTTCAAGCACGACGACCGCGATGGATTTTTCAAAATACTCGAAATCAACGCTCGTCCGTGGTGGTACGTGGAGGCCCCCGCCGGCGCCGGAATGGACGTTTGCAGCATGGCCTACCAGGACGCGCTGGGGCTGACGGTCGAGCCCGTGACTAGCTACAAAGCGGGGCAGTATCTTGGGATACTGCCCGTTGATTTTCGGGCTTGGCACGAAGAGCGAAAGCAGGGCGGTCCGGGTTTTTGGTATTGGTTGCGCTCCTGGCGGCCTGTAAAGTCGACGCCTTTTCACTGGGACGATCCCTTGCCTGCACTAGCTTTCATGAGGCAGCAACTGTCGGACTATGTCCGCACCACCCAAAACCCGCGCCGAGCAACAATTTCAGATCAGAAGGAGAGCGAACAAGAAGGCTCTTGATCCGGTTCTTGGCGATGGGCGTCAGTATCGCAGGAAAATAGATTCTCTGTATCCAGTCCCAATTCTCAGTTTCTCTTCCCATCTGGTCAAGGCCCAGACCGAAGCGCTGATATCCGCGGGGGAAATTGTCTTTTCGCCCACACAGACCACCCCGCCGGAGTTCGCTCTACTTCCGCCCAGGTTTTGAGCAGGGGAGGAATTGTCCTCCGCTATAAGTAACCAGCGTTAATCCCTGGGCAGCGGCTCGCAAACAAGGGGAGTCGTCTTGTCCCAGGAAATGCCCATTTTCCGCTTTCGGAGCAACGAACCGTCATTTCTCGCTTTCCCTCCTTTCCCAACAATTGGCAGCGACGAATCGACGATCGAGGGACGTCCATTCGTAACTGTGCCGCTCGCCACGACCGTCGATCCGTCTCCGATGCCCGTACAAGATTCAGGTTCAGGTACCCGTACTAGTACTCACGCTGGTTAGAGGCCGTTCTTGCGTTGGGCACTGAACGGATTCAGGAGAAGAAACTTGGATCGTGAAAAGCGGCCTGCTCAGACCGTTGCCATCCGCGCGGTTTGACGCCGCCCCCTCCGAGGCAGGCGAGAGGTTCTCACATGCCGACTCAACCCGAGGACCTAGGACTCGAAATTGCTCTACACTGTTGCCTAAGCATGAAACCTTCTTCGTCTCAAGGCTCCCCCCTCGGAACTTATAGGGGTCCGAGGCTGCAGGGAAAATCCACCGTTGCCGGGGCGATCGCGCTGGGAGTCTTCCAATGATCAGGCTTCTGAGCGTCGTGGGGGCGCGGCCCAACTTCATGAAAATCGCGCCCATCGTCGATGAACTGAAGAAGCATCCCGATGTCGAACACTGCCTCGTGCACTCCGGGCAGCACTACGACGAACTCCTATCCGGAAACTTTTTCGCGGATCTTGGCCTGCCCAAGCCGGATGTGAATCTCCAAGTGGGTTCGGGCGGCCATGCCGTACAGACTGCCGAAATCATGAAACGCATCGAACCGGTCCTGCTCGACTACAAACCGCAAATGGTTCTGGTTGTAGGCGACGTGAATTCTACGATCGCCGCCGCGCTTACCGCCGTCAAGCTCGGAATCGGCGTGGCCCACATCGAAGCCGGATTGCGCAGCTTCGACATGACCATGCCCGAGGAGGTTAACCGCAAACTCACGGACGCCGTTTCCAGCCTGCTGTTTGTGACTGAGCAGAGTGGAGTCGAGAATTTAAAACGCGAAGGCGTGCCGATTGAGAAGATTTTCCTTGTCGGCAACGTCATGATCGACTGCCTGCTCCGGCACCGCGAGATGGCCGCTAGATCAGGGATTCTAGATCGGCTTGGCGTATCCCAGAATGGGTCGGGCTGCCGCCCTTACGGAGTCCTCACTCTGCACCGGCCCTCCAACGTGGACGATCCCAAAAGGCTGCAAGGTGTTCTCAGCTCAGTAAGCGCTCTAGCGACCGAGCTTCCGGTCTTTTTTCCTATTCATCCGCGAACTCGGAAGAATGTCGAGAGCTTTGGTTTGGTGCGATATCTGACCAACGCAGCAGGGAAAGACCCCGCAGGAATTGTCGCTCTGGATCCGCTCGGATATCTCGAATTCCTTTCGCTTAACGACCGGGCTCGTATTGTCCTCACCGACTCCGGCGGAGTACAGGAGGAAACCACCGCCCTCGGCGTGCCCTGCCTTACCCTGCGTGAGAACACAGAGCGGCCGGCGACGGTTGAGCATGGATCGAATCAAGTGGTCGGAGTGGATTCGGATCGCATTCTTGTGGCCGCTCGATCCATCCTCCGAAATCCCGCGCGCCGGTCGCGGCGTCCTCCACTTTGGGATGGAAAAGCGGCTCCCAGGATTGTGTCGATCCTACGCGAACATCTGCAGTGGGATCGTGTTGCTTAGAAGAGAACAAGACTTCAAGCTTGGATTTGCATTACACTCATGGATTACAGTTGACAAGAATGAAAGTTTCCGTCGTCATGCCGGTGTACAACGAACGAGCCACGCTGCGGCAAGTGGTGGACCGAGTGCTTGCCGTTCCGCTGGGGATCGAGTTGATTTGCGTGGACGACGGATCTACCGATGGCTCACGCGAGATCCTCGCCCAGTTGCAGGCGGAGCGCCCCCAGATTCGAACTCTGCTTCAACCGAAGAACATGGGGAAGGGTGCGGCACTGCACCGCGGCATTCAGGAAGCTACTGGGGACTTCGTCATCATCCAGGACGCCGATCTCGAATACGACCCGGCGGAGTATACGGTGCTGCTGGAGCCGCTGATCGAAGGTCGCGCCGACGTCGTTTATGGTTCGCGCTTTCTTTCCGCTCGCCCTCATCGCGTTCTTTACTTCTGGCATTCCGTGGGCAACTGGATTCTTACTCTGCTCTCGAACGCGCTTACCAACATCAACCTCAGCGACATGGAGACTTGTTACAAAGCTTTCCGGCGCGAGATCATCCAATCCATTCCTCTGGAAGAAAAGCGTTTTGGTTTTGAGCCTGAGATAACTGTGAAGATCGCCAAGCGAAACCTGCGCATCTATGAAGTCGGCATCAGCTACTGGGGCCGTACGTATGAAGAGGGAAAGAAAATCCAATGGAAGGATGGGGTGCGCGCACTCTGGTGCCTGGTGAAATATTGCATTACCGAACCCGCGGTTGCACACCGAGAAGCAACCCTGCCTGACACCGCTGCGCTAGCGGCGGGCACGACACCGGACAAGTTGCCCCCTGCGGACTAGGTGATCCGGAAACATCACGTGCCGGCCACATCGCTGCTCCGAAGGTGAAAATTCCGCCAGATCTTCTACCGCTGGTGAGCTCTTGGTCAGTCATACTCCAAGGTCTTATCAGTTCAAGGGAGCCAATGTCTTTCTGAAATTGCTTTGCTTCTGACCTAACCAAATAGTGGTATCGCATTGCACACCATCAGGAGTCGTGCCCCCGGCGGTGTTCGTGAAAAAGCCTCTTATCCCGTGATGTGGGTTCTACTTCGATCCTGCATAGAACCTCCACGGAAGCGAGAAAGCGCACAACCGTCTCGAACTGAGTGCCGAACGGCAGGGGTAGGTTTAGAGCAGCCGCTGTAGCCAAACTCCTCAGGGTTTGGATGTAAGGCTTGGGTGTAAGGCCTTGAAGAGGACAGCCAGAGAAGAGCCTGCCACCATCGCACTTTGCACATTGTTCGAGAAGGAGCTACCCGGTAGCGGTCCATTGAGCCCAAGTCGGCACTCAGCGTTTCGGTCACATATCAGCTGCGATCCGCACGGGCCGACGCCGACAACGCATCCGCTGGCGGCGTTTCGCCGGATTGAGGCGGGCCGGGCCAGCCCCTCTTAGACCCAGGACAGATCGCGTGTCACGAGCCATCTTCCCGCGGGCGTCCTGGTTTTGAGGTATTGCTTGCTCTCGAAGTACAGCCGGTACGTAGCGCGCATTCTCGCCAGGTCGAAGCGGCTCGACCCTCTCGTGCCCACCTCATAGCCCAGTTCTTGCAGAGTGGAGCCCACCAATCTTTCAAGGATCGCTAACTCCTCTCGAGAAAGATCGGTCATCCACCGGCCGATCGGGCTTCGCTGTTCGTCTTTGAATGCCGTATTTGGTGCGCTCACCGAACCAATTCCCGCCCGGGTTATTCGCTCATAGTGCAGATCGTGTTCAATGAAAGACTCCAGATTCTTGAGAACCTCGGCTGGCCTGCGAACCAGATCTTCGTAGTGGACTTCGATATAGTCCCCGCCCAGCGTGCGGCCAGCCTGTCGTCCCTTGTTCACGATCCATTCCCAATAAATTGCCGCCACCATCGCAACCCGCTCTCGATCCCACGGAAACCGGCGGATTTGCGAAAGTCTCTCCCACGACAGGGCTACATCGCGACCGTCACGGATCACATGAACGACGAGCGCATTAGGTATGGTCTCTTTGATGCGGTGCATATACAACAAGTGCTCCGGAGTAGTTTCTGCCCATCGTGCCACACCCTGCTTGCGACACATCTCCTCCATGATGATCCGGAGAAAATCACCGCCGTTTTGGCACTCCGCCATGACTCTCGGCTCAATTTCTGAGGAATCAAGGCCAGAACGCGTGTAAAGCCGGGTGTTGCACCACGCATCGAGCATCCGGCGCTTGTTCCGCGGCTTGCTGAGAGGGCGGAAGCGCGGTTCGAGCAGGGTGAAGACCATCGACTCCATGCGGTATACGGCAAAATTCCCCGATGACAGGAGCATATGGTAGAGCAGGGTCGTGCCCGATCGGCTGCAGCCAATGACAAAAACCGGCGCCTTGTTGCGATCGGTTTTCAAAGGTGCGGATCCGAAATTCCTCGTCGTTCAACGCGAGCGTGACCGGCGCGTTTCATTCTGTTTTTTCCAAAGTATTTCGGGCGATTCAACCCACCGCAGACGCGCTTACCGAAAACGGCACCTGCATATTGGTTATTGGGCGTTGGAATCAGGCATTTGGACGAGATCCCCAGCGGCAAACTTGCCCATCGCTTCGACAAGTTCCGGAGCTTCATCCACACGGAAATTCCATCCCTTGCCATTCTTCTCCACCCAAACCAGGGAACCTGTCTTAGGACCGCCACAAACCGGTATGTGGCTTCTATTCCCGCCGCGCAGAAGAGTTGGGGCGGCCAGAAGATTGCGCACGTGAGTTACGGCTACGATGCACGCCTTTGAGCGGTGTGCGATCTCGAGTAGTTCTTCGAGCTTCCGCGAATATCGGTCACAGAATTGATGGAAGGACTCGCCCTCGGGTGCGGATAGTGACGGATCAAGTTCGAGCTGTCGGAGGATTGGCAGAATGTCCTTCACACGCTGCCCCGCCAACGTTCCCACGTTCCATGGGCGCAGATCGGAGGTATGCACGATCGGCGCTAGGGTGGCTTTCACTACGGCGTCGGCGGTCTGCCGCGCCCGATAAAGGTCGGAGGAGTAGATATGCGCCACCGGATATTGAGCCAGCCTTTGAGCCGTCTCCTCGGCTTCGCGCAAACCCTGTTCGTCGAGAGCTACATCCATCCAACCGCGCAGTCTCTCTGCGCTGTCCAGCGAGTTCAGCATGGTTTTCCCGTGACGCACCAAAATTAGCTTTCCCATTCTTGCAAGGCTCCTGTCAGAACATTGGCTGACTGTCAACCGGGGGAGGAATCAAGGAGTTGAGAATCAGCGTCACATGACTAGTGATATGATAGACATACTAGTAATGTAACATTGGGTTAACATTAGCATCGGAACTCGTGGCTGTCAACATCTTTTAAGATCTTTTAAGTCATTGATTTGGCACGGCTTATTCATTCAGCCCATGAAGTCTTAGGCAGCCGAGTTCGGGGACTGCCGGCTTAGACTGCGGCGCCCTCCGTACACCTTGCGGCTGCACAGTCGTTGACCTGGCTTCGTTAAGCGTTCCGGTTTCGTCGCGATTCGTGGAAGAAAAAGCCGAATGCGCGGACAGACAAAGAACTTGTTTTGAAGGTGCATAAAACAGCATAGATGGATCTATGGCAAAGACGAATCTGGTTTCTATTCCGTACCTTGACCCGAGCGTGCAGCATGTCGGAATCAGCCGATTGCGTGCGTCGAGCGTTACCCAAACTAAGGAAACTCGATAAGGCAGGTGATTCAGGACAACGACAAGCCGCAGGCAGTGCTTTTGAAGTACGAGCACTTTCTGGCGATGCAGGAAGGTATCAAAGATGACGAATAGGCTACCCGTTTTCGGTTGCCTCGCGCACGATCCGCAGGGCATTCTGGCTGCTGTCTACTGGCTCGCACGTGTGGGCCTCGAACTGTACCCGAATCTCAGCGTATCGATTCGAGAGACTAGTACGCTTTGTGAGAATGGAAATGGCAATCGGGAGCTGCCGTAAGGCCGGGCTGAACCAGAAGCATGACCCAGACCATGAATATCACCGACTCGGGTTTCCAGATTGGGGCGTCTCTCGCATTACCCGAAAATGAAGTGCACCTCTGGCGAGTCGATCTGGAGGCTATCCGTGCCGACGAATCTCGCTGGCAGCAAGTGCTTTCCTCCGACGAGCTGACGCGCGCTTCCCGTTTTCATTTTCAAACCGACCGTCAGCGCTTTGTTGCGTCGCGAGCCCTGGTGAGGACAATCCTCGCAAGCTACCTGGCAACGGAACCGAGGGGTTTGAGTTTCTCCTACTCCAAGAAAGAAAAACCTTCTCTGGGGCCACCACACGCGGATGGCGGCGTCACTTTCAACGTTTCCCACTCCGGCGGAATCGCTTTGTTGGCTTTTACCCGCCGACGGGAGATCGGGGTTGATGTGGAACAGCTTCGTCGCGGTCCCGACTTGGAAGCGATCGCGCGCCGCTTTTTTTCCGCACACGAGCAAAGGCAACTTTTCGCTTTGCCCGCGGAAGAAAGGGATGACGCCTTCTTCCGCTGCTGGACCCGCAAAGAGGCCTACATCAAAGCAACCGGGAACGGCTTATCGCTTCCCCTGGGCCAATTCGACGTGTCCCTTGGGATGGGGGAGACAAACGCCCTGCTGGCAACGCGGCCCGATGATTCAGAGGCAGGGCATTGGCTTCTCCAGGAAGCGCCGGGGGGACCCGGCTATATCGCCGCCCTCTGCGTCCGCGGTCAAGATTGGAAGCTGAACGACTGGACTTGAAACCCGCATGCCTTGAGCCGGTAAGGCACTCCGAACATAGGGCAAACCCAAGTCAGGGGCAATCTTTCTTTGCGGCCGGGAATGGGTCGCAATTTTTTCACACCTAAGACTCGCTCCAGCTTCAATGCTCCCGAAAAACATTTGGTTTCACTTACTTACGTGGATCCCAAGGCGTCTCAGTTGCTGCACTCTTTCGTCACTTATGGACTCAAAATCATAGCTTTACTTACCGCCAGAAGTGTTACTCTGAGGTCTAAGTTTCGGGGTTTTCCTCTCCCATAAGAGTCTGCAATCCTGATTCACCTGACCCGCATGCTGTCTGGGAAACAATCCAGTCAATTACAATAAGCGTAGTAGACAAGGCAACGTAAGAATTCCAGGAGGCTTAGGACTTGACAGCCGCAATCAGCCATCTCATTCCGCCGCACGGTGGTGAACTTGTTCAACTCACCGCTCAACCAGAAAGAATCGCCGAATTGAAATCCCACTCGAAAGAGTGGCCTTCGTGGGACCTCACCGCCCGCCAGCTTTGTGATCTTGAACTTCTGATCACTGGCGGCTTTTCCCCGCTGCGCGGCTTCATGACCCGCGCCGATTACGAAGGCGTCTGCCACAACATGCGGCTGGCCAGCGGAACGCTTTGGCCCATGCCCGTCACCCTGGATATAACCGAAGAGTTTGCCAAGAAACTCACGCCCGGCACGAGCAAAATCGCGCTCCGCGATCCGGAAGGCGTGATGTTGGCCGTGTTGCACGTGGAAGAAGTCTGGCAGCCCGACCGCAAGGCGGAAGCCAAGGCAGTGTTTGCCAGCACCAGCGCCGCCCATCCTGGCGCCGACTACGCCATCAACAAGGCGAATCCTTGGTATGTCGGAGGAACGCTCGAAGGAACCCAGATTCCCTCCCACTATGATTTTCGTAACCTGCGTTTGACTCCAGCCGAGGTGCGTGCCGAGTTTGCCCGCGTGGGCTGGCGACGTGTGGTTGCCTTCCAGACTCGCAATCCCATGCACCGCGCCCACGTGGAACTCGCGTTCCGCGCTGCCAAGCAAGTTGAGGCCAATCTGTTGATTCACCCCGTCGTCGGCATGACCAAGCCCGGGGATGTGGATTACTACACGCGGGTGCGCTGCTATCAACTGTTGCTGTCGAAGTTCCCCCAGTCGACCGCCAAACTTTCTTTGCTGCCGCTCGCTATGCGCATGGGCGGACCGCGCGAGGCCATCTGGCACGCGCTCATCCGCAAGAATCATGGCTGCACTCACTTCATCGTAGGCCGCGATCACGCCGGTCCGGGCAAGGACACCGACGGCAAGCCTTTCTACGGTCCCTACGAGGCGCAGGAGGTTTTCAAGGAACACCAGGGCGATATTGGCGTCACCATGGTGCCTTTCAACATGATGGTTTACCTTGAGGGTCAGGACAAATACGTGCCCGACGACGAAGTCAAGAATGGCGATCGGGTGCTGAACATCTCCGGCACCGAACTTCGCCAGCGTCTGAACGAAGGCCGCGAGATTCCCGCCTGGTTCACTTATCCCGAGGTTGTAACGGAACTACGACGCAGCTTCCCACCCCGTCACCGGCAAGGCGTGACTATTTTCTTCACCGGACTTTCCGGTTCCGGCAAGTCGACCATCGCCAATGTATTGCTGACGAAGTTCCTAGAAACCGGTGGGCGTCCGGTCACGATGCTGGATGGCGACCTGGTGCGCAAGCATTTGTCTTCCGAGCTCGGCTTCTCCAAGGAGCACCGCGACATCAACATTCGGCGCATCGGCTATGTGGCATCCGAGATCACGAAGAATGGCGGGATCGCAATTTGCGCGCCGATCGCCCCTTACGATGCGACGCGCAAACATGTGCGGCAGATGATTGAACCCTATGGAGGTTTCATTCTTGTGCACATCGCCACCTCTGTGGATGTCTGCGAACAGCGCGACCGCAAAGGCCTGTACGCCAAGGCGCGCGCAGGAATTCTAAAAGAATTCACGGGCATCTCGGATCCTTACGAAGTTCCGGCCGACGCCGAAGTCACCATCAACACCGGCGACTTGTCCGCCGAAGAGGCGGCGCAGGAGATCATCCTTCACTTGGAGAGGGAAGGTTTCATTGGAACGACCGCGGAGTCGGTCTAAACGGCTGGAGCCAGTACTGTCATGGACCTGCTGATCAAGAGCCTGGTGGGGTTTTTTGTTGGGAGCCTCATCGGAATGACGGGGGTCGGGGGCGGCGTTCTGCTGCTCCCGATTCTCATCTTCGGTTTGCACGTGCCTGCGATGCGCGCCGTTGGATCGGACGCGCTGTTCAACTTCGCGACGAAGATAGGCGCCAGTGCTGTCCATCTGCGCAAAGGCACGGTTCGGCGCAAGGTGGTCCTGGCGCTGATCGTCGGCAGCGCTCCCGGCTCCTATCTGGGCGTAAGTTTGCTGGTTCACTTGCGAAATCTTTATGGCAACGGCGTCAATCACTTCATCACCGTTGCCGTTGGAGTGCTGCTGATTTGCATTCCGACTTTCTTGTTCTTCCAGAAGAGGATCGAAGACAGGGCTGCGGCCAAGCCGCCGACGATGAAGTCATTCGCCTGGATGTCGCTCATCGGTCTGGTGGCGGGCTTTCTGGTGGGCATCACTTCGGTCGGCTCCGGCAGCATTGTCATGATGATGCTTTTGCTGTTCTACAACTTTCAGCCAAAAGTCATGGTGGGCACAGACATCGTGCACGCTTTACTGCTCACCGGGGTCACCAGTCTCCTGCATTTTCGTATGCACAATGTCGATGTCCACCTGGTAGGTGCGCTGCTGATTGGTTCCGTGCCCGGCGGACTGTTCGGTTCTTACTTGAGCACGCGGGTCCCCGTTCCCTGGCTCAGACGTATTCTTTGCGCGGTGTTGCTGGCGACGGGCGCGCGCATGTTAATGGCTTATTGATGAAAGAAAGAGCAGCAAAAGAAGAAGCATCGCGAGAAGTTCGGGAGATTATGCAATCCAACTCTTACGCTCAAATACTGCAACGCATTCACGCTGCGATCGAAGCCTCTCGCACGGTCTTCGCGCGCTTCACACCGGGAGCCATTGATACCGAATATAAAGTCGGACACGACCCCGTAACCGAAGCCGATCGCGCCCTCGATGCCGTTCTGCGCAAGGAACTTCTGCGTGAAGGCGAAGGCTGGCTTTCAGAAGAGAGCGTAGACGACCCAATCCGCTTGCAGCGCTCCCGCGTTTGGGTAGTCGATCCGCTCGACGGCACTCGCGAATTTGTCAAAGGAATTCCGGAGTTTTGCGTTTCCATCGGGTTCGTCGAGAACGGCCGTCCCGTGGCGGGCGGAATCTACAATCCAGCCACCGACGAAACCTTCCTGGGATCGATCGACTCCGGCGTTACCTACAACGGCAAGCCAGCTCAACCCAGCCAGCGCAACACCCTGGATGGAGCATTGGTTCTCGCCAGCCGCAGCGAAGTCAAGCGCGGCGAATGGAAGCCGTTTGAGAATGCCGCTTTCAAGATACGACCCATGGGCTCGGTAGCTTACAAGCTCGCGCTGGTTTCGGTTGGACTGGCAGATATAACTTTTACTCTGACTCCCAAAAACGAATGGGATGTGGTGGCGGGAGCGGCTTTAGTGCTGAGTGCTGGAGGGTTTGTCAGCACCCTGGAGAACACGGCCTTAGGTTGCAATAAGAAGAATCCGTTGATTTCTGGCCTGCTCGCCTCCGGGCCCTACTTGCGAGAGGGACTTCTGGCTGCCGTGAGCGAGCATATCGAACCTGCGATTGTGAAGTCCGGCCAGCGCGGCTGAGCGGATATCCTCCTCGCACGGCCAACGTCGCACCCGAACTCAAAAAACGGCTGCGGATTGTGGAGAGTTCAGGTTCGGTTGCTCGGCCACAAGTATCGACAGGGATTGCTCTCGACGGGGTCGCAGTAGCAGTGCATAAGCCGAGTCCGCGGCAACAGTTCTGAGTTTATGATGGAGAGACTCTGGAAACTCTCCTTGTTCTACACGGGGTAGACCGCAGTGAGCGTATGCGCAAGCTGGAAAAACTTCGGATCATCAAGAACGTCGGATCGAGCTGGTTCGGCCTCGTGGTCAATATCCTGGTGGGAGTTTTTCTTTCTCCCTTCATTCTCCACCGGCTGGGCGATGCGGCCTTCGGAATCTGGGTCTTGATCTTTTCGCTGACCGGCTACTACGGAATTTTCGATTTCGGAATTCGCTCCTCCATCATCCGCTACGTTTCCAAGTACACCGCGACGAAGGATTTGAATGAAGTGAGCGGCCTTATCAACACGGCTCTGTTCACCTACTCCTGCGTCGGCGTGCTGAGCCTGATCATTACTGTGCTAGGGTGCCTATATGTGGACCGGGTGTTCCACATCCTGCCCGAGCTCGAGTCCAGTGCGCGCTGGCTGCTATTCATCGTCGGCACGTCCGTGGCCCTGGGTTTTCCGCTGGGCCTGTTCGGCGGCATGCTCGAAGGTTTGCAGAAGTTTTATATCCTGAATTGGACCAACATCGTTTCCACACTGCTGCGCGCCGGCTTGATCGTGTTCTATCTGCACCGCGGGTACGGACTGCTAACCGTTGCCTTGATCACGGTAGGTTTACCCTTGCTTGCTTCGTTCGTTCGCGCCGCAGTGGCCATGCGTTCATTGCCCATCAGGTTCTCCTGGAACTACGTCGACCGCAATGCATTCCGCCACATGGCAAACTACAGCGGCATAACTTTCATGATCATTGTGGCCGGCCGGCTCCGATTCAAGACCGACGCCGTGGTGATCGGAAAATTTCTCTCCGCAGCCGCGATCACTTATTTCTATGCGGGATCGCGTCTGGTTGATTATGCCGGCGAAGTGGTGAGCAGTCTGGCGCAGATTTTCGTGCCCATGGCGAGTCAGTCGGATGCGGCCGGAAACATGGACCGGCTGCGAAAAATCTTCGTCGCGGGAAACCGCGCGTGCGCTTTCACGATTCTGCCCATGACCGCGGCCTTCGTGATCCTGGGGAAATCCATCATCGAGGTCTGGGTCGGAAAGAGGTACGTGGCACTGGGTTATCCGGTCCTCCTGACTCTGATCATTCCCTATACGCTGTTGTTGGTCCAATCGGCTTCTCCGCGCATTTTGTTCGGAATGAGCAGGCACGGGAGGTTGGCGGTGGTGACTCTGATCGAAGCCGTAGCAAACCTCATCCTGAGCATATGGCTGGTGCGGCCCTTTGGCATCCTGGGCGACGCGCTCGGCACTGCCCTCCCTCTGGCGGGAACTTACATTCTGTTCATGCCGCATCACCTGTGTTCACGGCTTGGAATCCGGCTCTCGACTTACCTGCGGCAAGCTTATCTGCTCCCGCTGATGGTTTGCGCTCCTGCAGCTGTTGTTTTCGTGCTCATGCAAAAGTGGTTCGTGGCCCACACCTACCGGCAGTTGATTCCGCAGTTGCTGGCGGGAGGCTTGGTGTATGGGATCTGCTTGGGATGGGCCTACATGACCGATCGGGTTCTGCATGTTGGGGATCTCACCCCGCCGGCCGAAAGACTGACCTCAGAGTTTCCCACCATGCCGATCGCCGCCGAAAGCCGGCGCGAGGAGATCTAGTTCTACTTCCGGAATGTACTACCTGATCACATAATATAGTGACGCTTTTCTGGTTCTATGCTATCGTTCGGGAATGGGAAACCCGGCAGGAGTACGGCGAGATTTTACTGCACTGGAGCAGAGGCGTTTGCGAGCGGCCCGGTTGCTGGAAAAGGGTGTGCATCAATCCGAAGTAGCGCGCCAGACGGGCGTGCACCGGCAGTCGGTTAGTCGCTGGGCACAGCAATTGGAAACCGAAGGTCGAGCGGGGTTGAAGAAGGCCAGACGGGCAGGACGCAAGCCGCGCCTAAGCGTGGAAGATTTCGAACGGATCGAGCGCGGCTTGAAGCGTGGGCCAAAGAGTCTGGGTTATGACACGGGGCTGTGGACTTCGGTGCAAGTGGCACACTTGATCGAGCAGGAATGCAGCATCGAGTACCATCCGGGACACGTATGGCGCATTCTGCGGCAGTTGGGGTGGAGTTGTCAGCGACCGACGGGACCGGCGCTGGAACGTGACGAGGCCGCGATTGCGCGATGGAAACGCAAGCGCTGACCTGGTGCTGCTCGATCTGCGAAATTGCCCCACTCGACAAACAAATTTGTTTCCTGGTTTAGCTCGGCTTCGGAACGGAACGCTCGCTTGACTATGCAGAACTCCAAAGGAGGTTGGCAGCGGGCGGTGAAAGTAATTGCCCAGGCGGCGCGGGTGCTTAGTGGCCGTCAAATGGCGGGAAGAAACCTGACCGTCTTTCCGGACGATGTTTTTCTCGTCTCTTATCCAAGGTCCGGCAACACCTGGGCTCGGTTTCTCATCGGCAACCTCATCTACCAGGACGAGCCGGTCACGTTCGCCAACATCGAATCGCGCCTGCCGGAGATTTATTTCAATCCCGATCATGCCATGCGCCGGCTGCCGCGTCCGCGCATTCTGAAAAGCCACGAGTGTTTCCAGCCTCTGTATCGGCGGGTCATTTACATCGTGCGCGACCCGCGCGACGTTGCCGTCTCTTTTTACCACCACAACATTAAGGCGGGAAACATCGCGGACGATTACGCCATCGAGGACTTCGTCCCGCGCTTTATCGACGCCGAGTTTGACGCCAAGTGGGGATCGTGGGCAGATCACGTTCTGAGTTGGCTGCGCATGCGCCAGGACTCGCACAGCTTCATCCTGCTACGCTACGAGAGCATGAAACAACAACCAGAAACGGAGTTGGCCCGGGTCGCTGCCTTCCTTCAGGACTGTTCCTTCGGCGCGATTGACGCAAGCCACGACAAATTGCAGCGTGCCGTCGAGCTCAGTTCTCCTGAACGCATGCGAGCTTTGGAAAAACAACAGGCAAGACAGTGGGTGCTCACCCGTGAGACGCGCAGCGATAAGCCCTTCGTACGCTCGGCCACGGCCGGAGGCTGGAAGTCTCACTTGCCGGAACAGTCGGTAACCGCCATTGAGTCGGCGTGGGGAGAAATCATGCAGACGTTGGGCTATGAATTGGGCAGGGGGACCGCCTCGCGCCGCAGCGTTCCGCCTGTTGCAAGCCTGCCCGGAACGCACGAATGAGCGCCCCGGAATTAGTTTTCAGGACTTACGCACACGATGAGTAACACCGCCGAGCCGTCACCCGGTTACAAAACGATTCTCCGCAAGCTGGCGCCGAGTCTTCTTCTGAAGGAGCGGGAAATCTACCTTCGGCTCGGTCCCAGGGCTGGGCCCGCATACGCTCGGCTTCGCATACTCGATGTGCTGGGCTTGGCGAGCTCGCATCCTGCAGTTCCGAAAACTTCGCACTCCTTCCTCTTTGTCTGCTTTGGCAACATCATGAGGAGCCCCATGGCGGAAGCTCTACTGAAAAGGGAGTTAAGCCATCTTTCTCCGAGACAACCTTTGCGTATCGCCTCTGCGGGGCTGCACGCCACGCCGGGTAACACGGCGCATCCCTGGGCCCTGGTTGCATCTACCGACTTCGAAATCTCTCTCGAGAACCACCGCGCGCGACTTCTGACCGTTGAGATGGTGCAGAAGGCGGATGCAATCTTCGCCATGGACTTTCAGAACAAGGCCGAACTGTGGACTCTGTTCCCCGACTCCAGACACAAGATTTTTATGCTCAGCGCTTATCTCGACGGCCCTGGGCAATACGGGGAGATTCCCGATCCGTATCTTGGAAACCTCGAAACCACTCGCAATTGTTACCGGATGCTCGAAAGCTGCGTTCGAAATCTGGCAGCGGAACTGTTCCCGCCTTGCAGCCGATGAAATCAGCCCCGGTCTTGATCTTTTCCCATCCGAGCCCGAAACCAGTTTGCTACGCCCTCAATCCCGGGTCTCGGGTCTGACAGCCACAAGTCGTCGTAATGCATTCCCGGATACCAGGGAACGGCAACTCTCAAGAGACTGCTCCAAAAATCAGGATACCGAAGCGGCCAGTTGGCGGGCTTGCCGGCACGAACATTTGCGAGATGGGTGAGTTCGGCCACAACGCGACGGCAAGTGACTCCTACCCGATATGGTTTGTCCTTCGGCGGTAATGCTCCACTCAGGTACCAATCAATGAGGTATCGTGGATAATCGACCCCGCTTGCTATCGGAAGCGCCATTGATCCCCAAGGCCTGCCGTTGATCTCCATCAGGACTGGCTCGGCCTGGCCGGCAACTTTCTTGTACTCGACCATGG
>Ga0302325_10005450_pt1 | contig 28896 bp, 22 predicted proteins | sample Palsa_T0_2_FD_201948 | JGI IMG/M metagenome (GOLD analysis project Ga0302325, IMG submission 201948) | Peat permafrost microbial communities from Stordalen Mire near Abisko, Sweden - Palsa_T0_2 | ecosystem: Environmental > Terrestrial > Soil > Palsa > Peat permafrost | place: Sweden: Abisko...
CACAAACGGGCTCGACCCGCCGGCGCGCGCGCGCATGATCCAACTTATTCAGGAGATTCGCGACCGTGGCGATCTGCACCTGCTGCTCTCCTCGCACCTGCTGCGCGACGTGGAAGACTGCTGCGATCAGGTGCTCATCCTCAAAGACGGTAATGTAGCGGCCTTCTGCAATCTGGAAGAAGAGCGCCGCGCCAATCGCCGCTTTCTGGAACTCGAAACGCGCGGCGAGAACAATGGCGACTTCCTGGCGGCCATACAGAAACTCGGCTGCGAGACCGCGCCCGGCGTGCAAGGCCGCATCAAGCTGATCATGCCCGATGGACTCGAGGTGCGCCAGTTGTATGAAATTGCCGCCGGACAGAACGTGCAGATCCGCCGGCTGAATCGGAAACGCGATTCGCTGGAAGATATCTTCCTCAAAGCTATGGAGACCGCCGATGGCCGTATATAAGAAAACTTACCGGCCGTACGACGGCGAACTTACTCCCGGGTGGTCGCGCTTTCTGGTAATCCCGCGGTACGCCTTCGCCGAATTGCGCCGTTCGCGATTCCTCTCCACGTTTTTCAGCGCCAGCTTCATTTACCCCTTGGTCTGCGCCCTCATCATCTATGTGCAGCACAATGCCAGCTCGCTCAATCTGCTGGGCGTGCAGGGCGCTCGCGGGTTGATCTCCATCAACGTCACATTTTTCATGTCGCTGCTGGGATGGCAGAGTATCATGGCGCTCTTCCTCGCGGCCTTCGTCGGTCCCGCGCAAATCTCACCCGATCTCGCGAATAATGCGCTCTCGCTCTACCTCGCACGGCCCTTTTCGCGCGTGGAATACGTGCTCGGGAAGATGTCCGTGCTGGTGGTCCTGATGTCGCTGATGACGTGGATTCCCGGGCTGCTCTGTTTCGTCCTCGAAGGCTACCTGGAAGGCTGGCAGTGGATGCAGGATAACGTCCGTCTGGCCTCCGGCATCTTCTTCGGCGCGTGGATTTGGATTCTGATCCTGGCACTGCTGGCGCTGGCGCTCTCCGCCTGGGTGAAGTGGAAGCCCGCGGCGGGCGGCCTGATGTTCGGCGTTTTCTTCGTATCGGCGGCGTTCGGCGCGGTGATCAACGCGGTGCAACGCACCCGCTGGGGCAACCTGTTCAACGTCAGCCACCTGGTAGGGGTGGTCTGGGTGCAGCTCTTCGAAGGCAACACCCACACCACCAACGGAGCCGTCTTCTTCCGTGTAATCCCCGGTGAGGAGTTACCGCTGTGGACTTGCTCCATAGCGCTCGCCTTGTTATGCCTCGTGTGCCTATATATGCTGGCGCGCAAGATTCGCGGCGCGGAGGTGGTGCGGTGAGTGAGTCCGTCATCTCCTTCTCGAATGTGTCGCGCTTCTATGGCGAGGTGTTGGGCATCAATAAAGTCAGCCTCACGGTGCCGCCCGGAGTCACCAGCCTGGTAGGCCCCAACGGATCGGGCAAGACCACCCTCATGAATCTCATGACGGGGCTGATTCGTCCCACCCAGGGCGAGATTACCGTGCTGGGCATCTCGCCCGAGCATCCCGAAAAGCTTTGCCGCGTGGTGGGATACTGCGCGCAGTTCGACACCTGCCCCAAGGGTCTCACCGGCTACCAGTTCATCTATTGGTTCCTGCGGATGCATGGTTTCACTCCCGCCGAGTGCGACAAGAAAACCGCCGCCGCGCTGGATCGTGTCAGTATGACCGCCGCAGCCGAGCGGCCCGTGGGGGCGTATAGCAAAGGCATGCGGCAGCGCATCAAACTCGCGCAAGCCATCGCCCACGATCCGCAAGTGTTGGTGCTCGACGAGCCTCTCAACGGCCTGGACCCCATGGCGCGCGCGGAAACCATCGCCCTGTTCCGCGAGTGGGGCCAGGACGGACGCCACGTGATCGTGTCCAGCCACATTCTGCACGAGGTGGATTCCATCTCCGACCAGGTGATCCTGTTGAGCCAGGGATATGTGGTGGCCGAAGGTGAGATCAAAGGCGTCCGCGACGAGGTGAAGGAGCAGCCCATGCAGATTCTGGTGCGCTGCAACGACCCCGGCGGCCTCGCGGCGCGCCTTTTCCTGCAGGACCACATGGTGGAAGCGAAGATCAGCCGCGATCGCCAGGGCCTGCTGCTGCGCACTACCGACGCCGACAGCTTTTACCTGATGTTGAACCGCGTGATTCTGGAATCCGGCCTGGTAGTGGAATCCATCGCTCCGGCGGATGACGACGTGAATTCGGTGTATCAGTATTTGATCGGCGGAGAAGGAGGCACCGTATAATGCAGCTCTGGATGCGCCAGATTGGCGCGGTATTGCGGCTGGAGATGAAGAAGACGTTCTTTTCCAAACGCGGCTGGTGGATTTACTGCCTGGCGGCCGCTCCGGTAGCCACCACCGTGCTGCATTGGCTGTTGCTCTCGGGAGCACGGCGCTCCTTTCCCAGACACCACGTGGGCGACGACAGCATCATTTTCGCCGGACTCTTCCAGTTCTTCTATCTGCGGGCCACGATTTTCTTCGGCTGTATGGGCATTTTCTCCAACCTGTTCCGCGGCGAGATGCTGGAAAAGACGCTGCACTACTACTTCCTCACCCCCATGCGGCGCGAACTGCTGGTGATCGGCAAATACCTCGCAGGCCTATCGGTAGCGCTGGTATTGTTTGTGGGCAGCACGGCGGCGGCCTTTCTCACAATTGGACGCCATTTCGGTCCGGCGTGGAGCGACTACCTCTATCACGGTCCGGGAATGAGCCAGCTTGGCTCGTATATGTTGGTGGCGGCTCTGGGCTGTGTAGGGTACGGGGCGGTGTTCCTGATGTGCGGCCTTCTCTTCCGCAATCCCATGATTCCCGCGGCGGTGGTATTCGTATGGGAGAATCTCAATCCGTTTCTGCCCGCGGTGCTCAAGAAGATCAGCGTAATTTTCTATTTACGCAGCCTGTGTCCGGTGGAAGTGCCGGTGCCGCCGCCGTTCTCGGTGATGGTCATCGACGCCGATCCCACGCCCATGTGGCTCGCCGTACCGGGACTGCTCGCGCTGTCGCTCATCTTACTGGCTTACACCGCGCTCACGGCACGCCAGACGGAAATTAATTACGGGGAGTAGGACGGTCAAACGGAGCCGCGACCGGTAACGGAATCGGTTGTCGCCAATTTCTACCGCTCCTCAGACTCAGAAGCCGTATACGAATCGGGCAAAGCAAATCCACTCGCTCAGAACCTGTGAAAAAATACCGCCTGTCTCCATAAAGTACTTCTAGTTATGAAGCTATTGCTTCATTGGTGAATCCACCATCCACCACTACCTGCGGCGGCTTACATCCGCGCGCTCAGCTTCGCCCGCCTGGCTAGTGGCCGGAGACGGCGATGGTGACTCCGGTCTGTGTAGAGACGCCGCCGACCTGGACGCTGACGGGGACGAGACCGGCGGGGAGGCCGGAGGGAATCAGCACGTTCACCTGGGTGACTCCGGGGATGACTCCGGGAATGCCGCCGCAGTACTGCGGCGTGATACTTTTTCCTCCGAGGGTGACGTTAGAGGAGAGCGCGCATGCTGCGAGTCCGGCGTATGGTTGTCCATCGACGCCGGCGGGACTGGTTTGGCCGGCGCCGGTCAGGTAGAGTTCCACATAATCGCCGGCATTGGCGGGGTTGGCGGCGGTGTTGTAAGTGCCGGCGCCGTTGCGCAGGTTAATGGCGGCGGCCAGTCCGGCGCCGGAGAGATTCGCGGTATAAATTCCGGGAGTGGATTGAGCCACGGAAACAGGGAAGGGAGCCGTATAATTTCCCTGGTACTGGATGAAAACCTGCACGGTGGATCCGGTGACTTCGAACGGCACCACCGCCGCTACCTGGGTGGCGGAGGTGTAAAGAATCGGCGCCTGAAAGCTGCCGAAGTAGACCACCGTACCGGCGAGATTGGTGCTATAGTTGCCGCTGCTGTTAGGAGCATTCACAACCAGGCCAGCCGGGCCCATCATGGAGCCGTAGAAAACCACTACTTCCCCGCCGGAAACCGCGCCAGTCAGATTGCTCGCAGAATTGGCCGCCGCGGCAATGGCCAGCGAATAACCGCCGAAAGTCAGCTCGCGAATAGCGTTATTACCCGAATCGGCGACGTATAAATTGCCGTTGGGGGCGAGCCCGAGGCCTGTGGGAGCGTTCATCGAGCCGAAGGGACCGGAGCCGCCGTCTCCGCTATAACCGGGAGTGCCGTCCCCGCCAATGGTGACGATGAAACCCGTGGAATAAACTTTGCGCACGCGTGAGTTGGCGTCGGCGATATACAAACTCCCGGTCGAATCCACGGCTACCGCAGCGGGGTTGGTGATCATGGCGGAAATAGCGAGCCCGTTATCCCCGGAATAGCCCGGATAGCCGGTGCCTACCACGGTGGAGATGTTGCCACTGGATACTTCCCGAATCACATTATTGCCACTGTCCGCGATATACAAATTACCGCCCGAATCGACGGCCACACCGATCGGAAAATTGAGCAGGGCGCTGGTGGCGGGGCCGTGATCGCCGGCGTAACCGCCGTTGCCGCTGCCCGCGACCGTAGTGATAGTGCCCCCGGAAACTTTGCGAATCCGGTTGTTGCTGAAATCCGCAATGTAGAGATTATTGGCGGAATCGAGCGCCAGGCCGATGGGAACGTCGAGCAGGGCGCTGGTAGCCGAACCGCCATCGCCGCCATATCCAGGGGTGCCATTGCCGGCGACGCTGGTAATCGTGCCTCCGGAAATCTTGCGCACGCGCGCGTTTTGGGTATCGGAGATATAAATATTCCCGGAACTATCGACGACGATCCCTTGCGGGCCGTTGAGCTGCGCGCTGGTGGCCGCGCCGCCATCTCCCGAGTACCCGGCGGTGCCGGTCCCCGCAATGGTAGTAATGATCCCGGCGGTGTTCACCTTACGGACGACGTTGTTAAACGTGTCGGCTATATAGAAATTGCCGGAAGTGTCCGCCGCCACTGCTTGCGGAGTATTGAGCTGGGCCGATATGGCGGGCCCGCCATCGCCTGAATAACTCAAGACGCCGTCACCTGCAATGGTGCCCATGGTGGTCCCGGTTACTTTGCGGATGCGCCTGTTCAACGAATCGGCGATGTAGATATTGCCCGAGGAATCGAGCGCGACGCCGCTGGGGAAATTGAGCATCGCTGTGGTAGCGGGGCCGCCATCGCCGCTGAAGCCGGCGGTTCCATTGCCCGCGACGGTGTTGATGATGAGGGTGCTTGCGGTGACCTTGCGGATCTTACCGTTGCCGTTTTGGGCGAAGTAGACGTTACCGGAGGAGTCCAGGCTGACGGCATACGGGGTGATAAGAGCGGCGCTGGTGGCTGGGCCGGTGTCGCCCGAATCGCCGATGCTGGCATTGCCGGCGTAAGTATTGATAATGCCCGTGGACACGAGCACTTGGCGGATGGCGGCATTGGCCGAATCGGCGATGTAGATATTGCCGGACGAATCGAGGGCCACATCGGTGGGAGTATGCAATTCGGCGTTGAGGGGCGCTCCCGTATCGCCTTGGAAGCCGGGAAAGCCGTCGCCCACGATGGAATTGATAATGCCGTCGATAGTGACCTTGCGGATGAGGTTATCGCCGGTGTCGGCAATATAGACGTTCCCGGAGGAGTCCACCGCGACCCCGCTCGGCAGGCGCAGGAGACCGTTGATGGCTAGCCCGCCGTCGTTGAAGGTGCCGCCACCGCCGGCGCTGGTCTTACCCGTGCCTGCGAAAGTATAAATGTTCCCGTTCGTAGCGACATAGCGGACCCGGTTGTTCTTGGAATCGGCGATATAGAGGTTACCCTTCTGGTCGAGCGCCAAGCCCTGAGGTCCATTGAGCTGCGCTTGCACGGCGGGTCCGCCATCGCCGGAAAACCCGGCGCGCGAATTGCCCGCCACCAGCGTCAGATTTCCGCCCGTGATCTCGAAAACGGCGTTGCCGCTACTGAAATACACATTGCCCTTGCCGTCTACCATCACGCGGCTAGGTTGGCCGATAGAAGTGCTCAGCGGGGCAACGGGTGTAGGAGGCGGCGCGCCTCCGGCGGCGGTGATTATCGAATACTGCTGCGCCATCGCCAATGAGCTGCCTGCTAGCAGCAAGGTCCACAGCTTTCCAACCGATCTCGACATTTACACTTCCAGTCCTGACAGGGAGTTTGAAGGATGAATAACCATAGTAAGATGTTTCGGCCCGCCAAAGGGGCATCCTAAGAAAAGGCCGACCAGGGGCTCGGCCGCGGACGAGGGCGTCCGCCCTACCCGGCAACCTGCGGTTCTATGAAGCAACGGCCTCCACCACGGCGGCCAACGCCTGTGCACAATCTTCACGGGTGACGTCGTAGTGCGTCACCGCGCGGACTTGCCGGTCATTAATCGCATTCATTAGCACGCCGAGGCGTTTCAATAGCACGCTAATGGCCGCGGGCGCATGGCGGGTGGCGCTGACGTCGAAGACCACAATATTGGTGGCGACCTTTCCGGGATCGATGGCGATGCCGGGAACGCGCGCGAGTCCCTCGGCCAGGAAGCGGGCGTTGGCATGATCGGCCGCGAGCTTTTGGGCGAATCCTGAAGAGCGACCTGGCAGGCGGCCGCCAGCACTCCCACCTGCCGCATGCCGCCGCCGAGCCGCTTGCGATACAGGCGGCCCTTGGCGATGAGATTGGCAGGGCCGGCGACGATGGATCCAGCGGGCGCGCCCAACCCCTTCGAGAGACAGAACATCACGGTATCGGCGGGAGCGCAGATCTCACGCACGGGCATGCCGGTCGCTTCCGCAGCATTAAAGATGCGCGCGCCATCCATGTGGACTTTGAGTCCGTGCTCATGCGCGCCATCGCAGATTTCGTAAATGGTATCCATGGGATAGACGGTGCCGCCCCACATATTGTGCGTGTTCTCGATGGCGACCAGTCCGGTGGGCGCGGAGTAAGGATTCACGGGCTTGGTGAGGCGCTTCACTTCGTCCCAGGAGAGAATCCCGGTGGTGGTGGGGATGGCGCGGATCACGCAGCCGGAGAACCAGGCCACCATGGACATTTCATAGTCCAACAGGTGCGCACGGGAATCGCAGATGACTTCCTGGCCGTGCTCGGTGAGCAGTTTGACGGCGATGGTGTTTCCCATGGTGCCGGTGGGAACGAAGAGCGCGGCCTGTTTGCCGGCGGCCTCGGCGGCTTGCTCCTCAAGGGCGTTCACGGTGGGATCTTCGCCGTAAACGTCGTCACCCACCTCGGCCTCCATCATGGCGCGGCGCATCTCGGGAGTGGGCTTGGTTACGGTGTCGCTACGCAGATCGATGGTTTTCATAGTCGATGGTTTTCATGAAGGGAGAAATTCCTGAAAGACGTTATTGGAAAGCATCACTCCGCGGCTGGTGAGGCGAAGCATGCCACCGGCGGTTTCGAGCAGACCATCGGCGAGGCAGCGCTGAATAGGCTGTTGGAAGCGATCCCACTCCTCGGGCGAAGGGCGAATGCCGGCGGTGAGGCGCAGTCCCACGAAGAAACGCTCATGAGTTGGATCGCCGCACTCGGCGGGGTCGCGATGGGGCTCGAGGTAGCGCTCGATGGACTCGGGATTCTGGCTGCGCATGAGGCCATCGAATGAATGGGCGTCGGCGCCGAAGCCCACGTAGGGCTGGAGGGTCCAGTATTTCAGGTTGTGGAGCGATTCGAAGCCAGGGCGGGCGAAATTGGAGATCTCGTAGCGTGCGATGCCTAGCTGGTTGAGGCGCTGGACGGCGAATTCGTAGAAATCGGCAGTCTGATCGTCATCGGGAGCGTCGGCGGCGCCATAGCGGACACCGCCAAGGAGACGCTCTTTGCCGAGACGGCTGTCGTCATCGATTTCGAGCATGTAGACGGAGACGTGGGGCGGCGCGAGGCGCTCGATCCAGTCGAGAGATTCGCGCCAACTGGCGGCGTTTTGGCCGGACAGGCCGGCGATGAGGTCGATATTGTAGTTGTGAATGCCGGCGTGGCGGAGAATGGCGAGGTCGGAGACCACGATCTCGGCGGTGTGCTTGCGGCCGGTGCGGCGGATTTCCTTTTCGACGAAGGATTGGACGCCGAGGGAGACGCGATCGATGCCGAGATCGGCCCAGGCGCGGGCCTTTTCAGGGGTGATGCTGCCGGGGGCGGCTTCGATGGTGGCTTCGCGCCACGGGCGTCCGGGGATGAGGGAGAGAAAGGAGGCCAGTTCGTCAGGGGTCAGAGTGCTCGGCGTGCCACCGCCCAGGTAGACAGTTTCGGGCTGCCAGTTCCAGCTGTGGGCGCGAATTTCGTCCTGGAGCGCGGGGAGATAGCGCTCTTCGAGGGCTCGTGGAAAGACTCCCGACGCGAAGTTGCAGTAGGTACATTTCTGCGCGCAGAAGGGATAAGAGACGTAGACGCCGGGCACCTTATTGATTGTAGCGGAGTGGTCTCGCGGTGGGTTCGTTTAGGGGAGGGAAACGCTTTTGGAATCTTGGGGTTCGGCGGGGAATTGGGTTCGTTCGTAAAATACGCAGAAGTTATTGAAACTACAGGTTCGGTGGAACAGCGTATTTTCATTGTCGGGGGTGGCCAAACCCGGCCATCCGCTTTCGTTTGGGGAACTGGTTTGAAGGGGTTGTTCCGACTGCGGCAGCGGTGGGGCGACGCGGGAATGGGGAGGCCGTGAAAATAAGGGAGATCGAAGGGACGGATGGAACGGTATGGGGGCAAAGTGTAATGATGGTTTCGAAGGGTGGCCTGATGTCTACGTTTGCAATCGTTGGCGACGAGATCGAGAAACAAGCCGCCCTTGCCAGCGCCGCCCGCAAGAACATGGATAGCGTCGAGGCGAGCGCCGACGCGCGTCAGTTGCTCCCGCGCGCCGTTCTTGACATGCTTGGGCCGTATTCGGCTGCGCTGTATCTCGCCGAACGCATTGGGCCTTTAACGCATGCGATAGAGGCGCCAGGACTGGGCCACGTTCGGGTAAAGGCTCTTGGGAATGCCCGAGTATATCAGGGTCGCCCCTTTTGCCATGAGTGCGGCATCCTCGGAATCGCCAGGGCCGAGCTTTACAACGTAGTCCACGCTCCCGGGGTCGCCTTCCGGCAGGACATAGTTGGTCAAGCCCGCTCCCGCAAGCATGAATGACTTACCCCACCATGCGGTTCGATCGAGAATTCGCGTGCCCGGCGGTAACCGATCGACAATAGGTGGATATCCATAGTAAGTTGCGCGGGACCAATCGTGCCGTTGCATCCGATGGGCGAGGCGCTGGACGGGTTCGACCAGGCAGAATATACCGTTGAGCGAAACTCCGATCAGCAACGAAACCGTGCACAGCCGCCGCCATTTGGCGAACATGGATTGAAGCAAGGGCGCAGCCAGGATACAACATAGCGCCATGAGGGGCAGGCCAAAGCGGAGCACACGCAGGAGCACCGAATTCCAAAGGATGAAGGATACAGCGGCACATAAGAGCAGCGCGCAATCGATGCGCCTCGCCCGGCGCCGCAGCACCCGCAAGAGCAGGAAGAGCGCTCCCGGCAGGGCGACGGCTGCGAACAGCGGCCCGGTGCCGCTTACCGAACTCGGCAGAGAATTACGAAGGTTTCGCGCCAAAGGCGGGTCTGACCACGGCTCGAACAACTCCTCGCGCAGAGATTGAAATCCGTCTGAATGGTAAGCCCCGCGGGGATAGCCGTGGAAGATCTCATAGCCTCCAATGGAAACTTGAATCGGGTACACAGGGTTGCCGGTGGCTGCCGCCGCGCGGATAAACCAGAAGCAGGAAAGGAGACTCATTCCGCCCGCCAGCAGCAGCAAGAGCTTCACTCGGGATCGCCCGGTTACAATAACCGAAACCGCCGCCACCACGAAGACCGCCGCGTAAATCCAGAAGATTGGCTTCGAACCGACGGCTACACCGGCGGCGCAACCGGAAAGAAAAAGGCATAACCGGGGGTTGAAGTCCCGCCAAAGCAGTAAAGCAACGGCAGCCAGCAGAAAGGCCGTCCCGAACATGTCCACGAACAGTTCGACCGATTGGCACATTACCATGGGCATGGTAATTGCCACGGCGGCAGCGGACAGCGAGGGGATTGCCTCGCGAGTGATCTTCCAGGCGATGAGATAGGCAGCAGCCGCCAACAGAGCGAGAGCGAATAAGTTTCCGATCGCGACGCAATGCTCCAGGCCGGCGGACAGAGCAATCAGGCCGGGCAGTTCCCCGTTGCCGGGGAGCGCATACTGCCACCCCAGCTGGGGAAACACCCGCAAACTGCCGCTCTGCAACCACTTCAGCGCCGTGTCGATGTGATACGCGAGAGGATCTGTGCCGTTCGGAAAGGATACCAGCTCAAGTAACAGCAAGATCGCGAACGGCGCCGACACCAAGGCCACGATAGCCGATATCACTCGTGGCGGGCGAGCCATGCGGATCGGAAATAACTCTAATTGTCTCCAGGCGCCACTCCGTCCTAGTAAGAAAGCCGACAAACACGTTCCGGCGGCAGAGACCAGCAGAACTAAGGAAGGCGTAATGGCCGGCCGGCCTAAGAGCACATTTACCAGGCCGAGAACGTGAAGGGAGAGCAAACACCCGGTGGATAGGGCCACAACGGTGAGTGCGAAGGCGAGCGGCCATGCGGGAGACGGAGCGACCCGCGGTGTGGGCTGAGCCGATAGGTTCAAATACGATGTAGCAGTCATCGAGTAGCTGGGTATCCGAGATGAGAGATGAAATAGCCGACGATGCCCGAAAAACAAAGATAAGCGGCGAAGCTAAGGCAGCAAAGAAGGGCAAACACTCGCACCACCCAATCTTCTTCACTCGCCGTCCGAAATTGTCTATGAGGATTGCCCGTCTTCATTTGTGCGCTCCGCTTTCCGGGAGAGTAAAGGCCACATACGCATCGCCGGGTTCGCCGCCGAGTTTGCCGCCTCCGGTAACGGCCAGAGACACATATTCGCGCCCGTTGACCGAATAAACGGATGGCGGCGCATATCCGCCGAAGGGAAGCTGGTAACTCCACAACTCACGGCCTGTGTCCTTGTCGAATGCCCGAATCTTCAGGTCGCGCGTGCCGGCACAGAATACCAGTCCGCCGGCAGTTACTGGTGGCGCCCCCGAAAATATGAATTCTGCTCCGCGCCTTTGTAAATAGCCGCGATTCGAGTTAGTACCGGTACGCATGTGCGGGGGCTTCGGCGCCACCCCCCTGGCAAAGATCATCGAAACGAGAGATCAATGCAGGCGCCGCCGGGCGTCTGAGCAAGCTTCGCCACTCCGAGTAACATTCTGCGCCCTCAAGGTCCGGCGTCAAGAATGCTAACCCGATGACTATTGCATCTATCTCAGACGAAGACAGCACTAAATGCGGTAGCAGACCGGTTGAGTGTACACGCTCTAAAACGCCTCTGTCAACAATGAGTTGACGCCCGACCCATTCATCTATCAGATCCTGGTAACAGGACTACCAGAAATAGGAATACCAGCCTGTTTATTCCTACAGATAATTCCGATATGTTGACGTGACGCGCGTTGCACGTCATGAAACAGCGAGATCGTCGCGCAGACTACGTCGCTTCCCCGCCCGGCCAGCAGGCGGCACAGGCGCGCATTGCGCATGGCAGAGCGCTGCCGGTCCGCTATAGTATGCGCGAGATCCTCCGCGATGACAGATCGGAGCGCGTCGCCATCCAGGAAGATGGCTGGGCGCCCGGCGGCACGCAATTGCGAGCACAACTCTTGCCCTACGGTCGTCTTCCCCGCTCCGGAAAGCCCGGTAATCCGGAAGACCCGCCCCGCTGCCTCGTGTGCTGGTTTCGGCTGCCTCCCCACCATGATCGTGTCGATACGCGCTGGAGGCTGCGGACGCCTCAGTAAGCATTTTGTAATACTGAATGCCAGTATATCTATCTTCAGCTCGGCGAAAGGTTTCGAGGATTTGCAAGCGCGGCGCCAATAAGGACACCATTCTCATCATTACGTCCAGCGGGCAGTCGGGATCCCTAGAAGTGAAATGCGGCAGGGGTTCAAAGCCCGTACGCTTCGGCAGCGGTGCCACCCATAATGCGATCCTGCTCCGCTCTCGACAATTTGGCGATGGCAGTTGTAACCGTGCGGTACCAGCGCTCGTAATCGCTCGCCAGCAGCATCACCGGCCAATCCGAACCGTACATCACCCGGCGCGGTCCGAAAGCCGAGAGCACCACATCTATATATGGCTGCAGATCCTGCGCGGACCACTGAGGACCGGCTTCGGTCACCATCCCCGAGAGCTTGCAGTACACATTTTGCCGCTTTGCCAGTTCGCGCATATTGCGGTCCCACGGCGAGATTATCCGCTCTTTAATGCGTGGCTTAGCTACATGATCCAGGATGAAAGTCTGATTGGGATGGCGGTCCACAAACTCGATGGCGGCGGGCAAATGGCGTTCGAAAATCAAGATATCGTAGCGCAATTTGAACTCGCGAAGAGCCGCAACGCCCTCGTTGAAATCCTTGCGCAGAATGAAGCCCGCGTCGGGTTCGTCCTGCACCACATGGCGGACGCCGCGCAGTTTGGCCCTGCCGGCGAGCCGTTCCAGTACGGGCTTCACGCGGGCGCCGTCAGTCAGCGGTACCCATCCCACCACTCCACGGAGCACCGGGTGCTTGTCGGCCAAATCGAGCAGCCAGTTGGTTTCCTCCAGCGTTCCACGGGCCTGCACCACCACCGTGCCATCGATGTCGAAATGGTGCATGAGCGGTTCCAGGTCCTGAGGAAGAAAATCGCGGCGGATGGCGCCCATCTGCGGCGTGATCCATCCATACTCGGCGGCAGTGTACTTCCACAGATGGTGATGCGCGTCGATTTTCATTGGGTCAGCTTAGGCGAAAATGCCGTCGTGGACGTTCCCCGCCGTGTCCGTGAGGCGGAAATCGCGGCCCGAATAACGATAGGTGAGCTTCAGGTGATCCAACCCCAACAGCGCCAGGACCGTCGCGTGGAAATCGTGGATGTGCATGCGGTTTTCCGCGGCATGATAGCCCAATTCGTCGGTGGCGCCATACGTAAAGCCGGGCTTGACGCCGCCGCCCGCCATGAACAGCGAGTAGCCGTAAGGATTGTGGTCGCGGCCGTTGCCGCTTTCCGATACCGGAGTGCGTCCGAACTCGCCGGACCAGATCACTAGCGTGTCTTTCAGCAGACCGCGGGCTTTGAGATCGGTCAGCAACCCGGCGATGGGCAGGTCGACTTCGGCGGCGTTTTCGTTGTGTTTCTCAAAGAGATCGGAATGTTGATCCCACTTGTAACTGTGCGTGCACTGAATGAAGCGGACGTCCGCTTCTGCAAGGCGCCGCGCCAGCAGGCATTGCCAGCCGAAATCGGCGGTCTTGGGTTGGTCGAGCCCGTATAGCTTACGAGTGGCCGGCGATTCGCCCGAGATATCGAACACGCGGGCCGCTTCGGCTTGCATGCGAAACCCCATCTCAAAGGACTGGATGCGGGTTTCCAGTTCGTCATCGGTTTTCCAAAGTTCCTGGTGCTTGCGGTTGATCGCCTGGATCATGTCGAGCTCATACCGCTGCTGCTCGCGTGTGAGCCCCTGGTTCACCAGATACTCGATCGGCTCCTTCTGAATCTCGCTCACCTGCATGCCCGCGTTGCCGATGGCCGTTCCCTGCACCGACCCCGGCAGAAATCCCGACGCCCAGTTTTTCGACCCGCCATGCGACAGCGCCGGCTTGATGGTGATGTAGCCGGGCAGATTGCGATTCTGCGATCCCAGGCCGTACAGCACCCAACTGCCCATACTGGGCCGGGTGAACGTGAAGGTCCCGGTGAACGTCTGCAGCAGCGCGGCGCCGTGATCGACGCCTTCCCCGACCATCGAGCGAACCACGCACAAATCGTCCGCATGTTCGCGGATATTCGGCAGCAGGTCGCTGATGGGCATCCCGCTTTGCCCGCAGTTCTTGAATTTCCACGGCGACTTCATCAGCCCGCCGGTTTTGGCTGCGAAGGTGAGCGGCTGTTTGATGGGCAGGGGCTTGCCGTCGTTGGCATCCAGGTATGGCTTGGGGTCGAACGTGTCGATGGAAGAGGGTCCGCCATGCATGAACAGGAAGATGACACGCTTGGCGCGCGCCGGGAACATGGGAGATTTCGGCGCCAGCGGATCGTCCGCCGCCTGGGCCATATCGGAAAGCATCGACTGCAATCCCAAATACCCGAAGCCGCAGCCTGCCGCGCGCAGCATGGCCCGGCGCGACATTTCGGCTCGCTTCGGCCCACGCGTGATGAACGATCGGATATCCATTTTCGGCTCCTCAATATACAAACATGAATTCGTTCGAGGCCATCAGAGCGTGCGTCAGACTGGTCCACGCTTTCTCTTCATCGATGGCGTTCCATTTTTGGCGCAGATTCTGGACGTAGGTGAGCCCCTGATCGATCTCACGGGCGTCAGGCCGGCGGTCCAGCACCCGCAGGTAAAGTTCCTCCATGCGCTTTTTGCCGGTACTTTCCTTGAGAACGGCGAGCGCCAGCGACCGGGCCTCGCGCATCACCAGCGGGCTGTTCATGACGAAGAGAGCTTGCGTCGCCACAGTGGTAGAACTGCGTTTGCCATCGGGAGTGGCGGCATCGCCAAAATCGAAGAGCGTGTACAGGGTGGGCAAATTGGAACGGCGCAACGGCAGGTAGATGCTCCGCCGATTGGTCTTCTCGGGATTCATGCTGATGCGGTTGGCGCTGGTTTCGCCGTCGGTGCCCACGCCCGGGTCGAGCGTACCGCCCATGGTCAGATCCAGATCGCCGCCCAGCGCCAGGTAGGAATCGCGAATCTCTTCGATGCTCAGCCGCTGCCGCGGGAAGTGCGACATCAGGCGGTTTTCGGGGTCCTTGTGCTTGGTCTCTTCGTCGAACGCCGCGCTCATCTGGTAGGTCTTCGAAAGCATGATGGCGCGATGCAGTTTCTTGATGGACCACCCATTCTCCTGGAAGCTCTTCGCCAGGTAATCGAGCAATTCCGGGTTGGAGGGACGGTCGCCCAGCCGTCCGAAATTATCGGGTGTGCGCACGATGCCGTCGCCGAAATGGCCTTGCCAGATACGATTCACCATCACGCGCGCGGGCAAGGGATTGCGTGGATCCATCAGCCAATCGGCCAGTTCCAGACGGCCGCTCGCGGTCTTCACGGGCAGGGCGGGAGCGTTGATCGCCAGAATCGCCGGGACCGTCCGTTCCACCGGTTCCCCGGGATTGTGATAATCGCCGCGCACGAAGATCTTCTGGTCCATGGTCTGTCCCTCTTTCACGGCACAGGCCATGGGGACTTCTTTCATTGGCAGCGTTTTTTCCAGTTCGGCGGCTTGCGCCAGCAGCGTCTGCGCGTTCTTCAGCTTCTCCGGCGATAACGTGGCCAGTTGTTGCTCGCGGGTGCGATGCAGGGGCCCGTCATCCTGCCATACCGCGACGAAGAACGGATCTTTCGCGGCGCTCATCACAGGACGCGGGCCGGCTACCTTGCCGGAATTGGGGAAGCTGTTCTGCGCTTCCTTCCACCAGTTCAGATCCTGCGAGTATTGATACGCGCTTCGCCGGAAGTCTTCCTGGTACTGCGCGGCCACGGCTTGGCGATTGGCGTCCGTCGCTGCGCGCCAGCTAGCAAGCTCCGGCCGATGCGGGTCCTTAAGATATTCCACCCAGCGCGCAAGCGCTTTCTCGTCGAGCTTGGCATCGATGGCCACCGCGGAGAGCACCTCGCCATGGGCGTAAATACGATACGCCGCCAACATTGAAGTGGCGATCTGCTTTTCACCCGCGTCCCGATTCTTGGCCGCATCCTTATCGAAATCGAGGATCGCCGCGATCTTCTTCTCGACGCTATTGTACGCCGACCATTTTTGCTTGAAGGCCTCGAATTCGCCCGCAGGGGCAAGCGGCGTTTGTACCGGGTCGCCGGTGGCGCCGCCGTTGTAGCTGAGGGTGGACGCGAAAATCGCGGCCAGCTGATAATAATCGCGCGTGGCGATGGGGTCGAACTTGTGATCGTGGCAGCGGGCGCAGTTCACGGTGAGCCCGAGAAACGCCTTGGCCGTCACCTCAATCTGGTCGTCCACCACGTCGTACCGTTTCAGCGGCAGATCTTTTTGCGCCAGCGCCTTTTTGCCGAGCGCCAGAAAGCCAGTCGCCACAATTCCGCGATAGCCCACGCCCGAACTGGCATCGGCCGCCAGAATATCGCCGGCCAGTTGCTCGCGCACGAACTGGTTGTAGGGCATGTCGTCGTTGAAGGCCTGCACTACGTAGTCGCGATACCGCCAGGCGTGCGGATAGCGATGATCTTCATCGCTGCCGGTGGAATCGGCGTAGCGCATGACGTCGAGCCAATGGCGTCCCCATTGTTCACCGTAGCGCGGCGAGGCGAGCAAGCGGTCCACCACTTTCTCGAATGCTTTGGGCGATTGGTCCGCCAGGAAATCTTCCAGCTCCTTTTGGGTGGGAGGCAACCCGGTCAGATCGAAAGTCGCGCGGCGCAGCAGGGCGGCTTTTCCCGCGGGCGGCGCGGGTTTCAGACCGTTCTTTTGGAGGTTGGCGAGGATGAACCGGTCGATCGGATTTTCCCAGCCCTTGCGGTCGGCGGCTGGCGGCAGATTCTGCGAGAGTGGGCGGAATGCCCAGAAATTACGGTCGGCATCGGTGATCACGCCGCGCAGCGCGACGGGCCGCACGCCGGTTCCCGCCAGGGAATCGCCAGCAGAGGGAATCGCTGCGGGAATAGGAGCGCCGGCCGCCAGCCACTCGCGAATCAGCGTCAGAGTCTCGGCGGCCAGTTTGCCCTGCGGCGGCATCTTGATTTGGCTCTCATAGCCGAGCGCCTGTAGCAAGGGGCTCTTTTCCGGTTCAGCCGCTTTGCCGAAAATCCCTGTGCTTGCGGCTTCCTGCATTCCCGCCGGGGAACTGAGATCGATCCCGCCGCTCTTCAATTTCGTGTTGTGGCACGTCTGGCAGGTGGAGGCGAAGACCGGCCGCGCATTCTTCTCGAACAGTTCGATCTGCTGCGCTGTCTGCGGCCACGAGGCTCCCGCGCCTATAGCCAAGCTTAGAGCAACGGCACGGGTGGTGGGCGAAGATATGCGGAGTGGCATGGAGTTTCAGACAGCCTTTATTCTGAGCTGTATTTTATCACTGCGGCGCAGCGCGAAATAATACGTCTGACGCCAAGATGGCGCCCCGGTGCGCACCACAGCCGGTTGTCGACGACGCGCCGGTGCACTCATATTGAGATCGGCGCGAGGCGGTCATCCTTGCCAGCTATGCGCGGATTGCGTATAGCAGCCCTTGGAGCGGTAGACGTGACGGTCGAGCCTGATGTGCTGCATGCCCGATTTAGCCCCGGCCAATTGCTACCGGGTGACTCCATTGAGAGTGTCCAGCAGATGATCGACGCCTCGATTACTCGCCCGAATCGAGATTCCCCCCTTTCCCGAAGTGTGTCGCGCCGCGACGCTGGGCTAAAAATGCTCTGCGGTAGCGCACAGAAGCCCACTGAATCTCCGGAATTTGCGCCGGCACGGCGAATCCGGGAAGATGAAATCAGGAGGGCACACGTGGACCAGGAAGAGACATCGCGACCGGCAACTGGCGGTAACAGGGCGATTTATGACGTCCTGAAGGCGGCTCACTTCGCGGCGGACCGGCACAGCCAGCAGCGCCGGAAAGGGGCTGCGGCGGAACCGTACGTCAATCACCTGTTGGAAGTTGCCGAATTGGTGGCCAGCGCCCTGCCGGAGCCCGACCCGAATCTGATAATGGCTGCGCTCCTGCATGACACCGTGGAGGATGTAGGGGTCACGAAGGAAGAACTGATCCAAGAGTTCGGCGCCGACGTCGCCAGCCTGGTTCTCGAGGTGACCGACGACAAGTCGCTGCCGAAACTGGAGCGGAAACGATTGCAGGTTCTCCATGCTCCTAAGAAATCGGTGCGCGTGCAACTCATCAAGCTGGCGGATAAGATTTCCAACCTACGCGCCGTGCTGAACAGCCCACCGGCCGACTGGAGTCTCCAGCGGCGGCAGGAGTATTTCGAGTGGGCCAAGCAGGTGGTGGACGCGCTCAGTGCGCCGGATCCTGGCCTGAAGGCGGAATTCGAACGCTTGTATAGTCAAGCCGGAAGTTTGGCGACGTTATAGCGGTGGCCGGGAGTTCTTAGGCTTGCGCGAGGCAGGAACCTTACCGATGCGCGGATCGCGAGCGATAATCAACTCGCAGGCGTGCACCGCGGATTCTTCGAAATCGACGGCATCCGCGGGAAGCACTTGCCAGCCGGTTTCCTCTTTTCCCCAAAGTCCGATGGATCGCAGGTTCGGAAACTCGCGGCGCAGGCTGGCGTGATGTTGCGTCGTGGTGGCGAGCCACACTCCGTTGTCGGGTTGCGCTCCGCTCTTGTCGCGCAGAATCAGGACAATCTTGTTTCCCACGTAAACCGCCAGACAGCCAAACATCGGGCGGGTCTCGGGCGACAAACCGGCTAGGGCCTCGAGCACGAAGGCATACGGGACAGGCTTACGCGGCTTGCCGGGGAGCCCGGTTTCTTTTGCCTTTACGGAGCGCGTATTGCGGCGAGGTATCGCCATGGAATCTCATTCAGGATAGCGGGATTCGGTGCTTTGCTAAACTGAAAATGACTCGAAGGGCTACGCCTGGAGGGTAGGACTTCTCACGAAATGCCGGGTTTACTGGCTTGGTCGTATCCCGCGACGGAAACCGCTTTACTTTCGCTGGCGGTAGCGGCAATCGCGCTGCTGGCAACGCTAGGCTATCGTGCGTGGAAGAATTCCCGCATCACCTTGGAAGAACGGGAACGCCGGCGCCGCGCCATGCTGGTGGCTCGCGGAAAGATGGGCGATGCCGTGCTGGTCGAAGTCCGCGACGACCTGTTGTTTTTTACCTACGCCGTTCGCGGCGTGGAATATACCGCTTCCCAGGACATCTCCGCGCTCAAGGATCGGGTGCCGCAGGATCTTACCTCTGTCGGTTCGGTAGCGGTGAAATACCTGCCCGAGAATCCCGCCAATTCCATCGTGCTGGCCGAGTCTTGGACCGGCCTGCGGGTGGGCAAGACGAAGATCAATCGATAGCGGATCGGCCCGCTCCATCCGTTTCCACGTTCGTGGTATCCTTGCGCAATTAAACATGCTTGCCGATTTTTTTTATAACAATCCAATCTGGCTGGTCGGGTTGGTGGTCATCGGTGTCTGGACCGGCCTGTCGCTACTGGGGTTGTACATATTCCACCGCTTGATCGAGGTTCGCGTTCGACATAAAGATACCGAGACGGTGGGGCTCACTTATGCCATCGTGGCGGTAGTCTATGCGGTGCTGCTAGCCTTCATCGTGGTGGATGTCTTCGAAACTTTCTCTAAGAGCGACGAGATTGCAACCGCCGAAGCGAATAAGTTGAGTAACCTCATGTTGGATTCGACCGGGCTGCCACCGCAGATGGCGGAAGCAGTTCGCACCGACCTCCAGAGTTATATCGATATCGTGGTCAAATCGGAGTGGCCGAGCCAACGCGCCGGCAAACTCGACGAGGCCGAATTCGCGCCTGGTTGGACTGTGCTCGCCCGGCTCAGTGCGCGGCTGGCGATGTTCGAACCGGCCACCATGGGGCAGAACGTCAACAAGGGCGAAATGTTGCACGCCATGAACGATCTGATCAAGGCCCGCCGCAGCCGCATCCTGGCGGCCGGCGAACATCTTCCCTATGTCGTCTGGCAGATCCTGATTCTTGCGGGAATGGTGGCGGTGGGGTACAGCTACCTGTTTGGGGCGAACAGCTTTCCGATTCATCTGGCGGCCACCGGCCTCATTTCGGCCACCATCGCGCTGGTGTTCGTCCTCATCATCGCACTCGACTACCCGTTCCGCGGCGAGGTCAGCGTGGGCGACGACGCCTTCGTGGGTGTCGCGGCCACGGCGAAGGCTGCCGCCGCGACGGTTGAACCCGCGGGGCATCATTGAGGAAAGAGCCATGCTGAACTACTGGTTCTATTCTCATGCCACCTGGGAGGTCGCCACCGTTGTCTGTTCCGCGATGGTGATTCTGCCCCTCATCGGACTTTTCTTCTTCCACCGCCTGGTCCCCTGGGAGGTCCGCGAGCCGGACACGAAGCTGGTTGGGCTGAGCTACGCGCTTTGCGGCAGTGTCTATGCGGTGATGCTCGCCTTTGTAGCGGTGGGAACATACGAAACTATGGAAAAGACCGACAGCGTCGCCTCTGAGGAGGCTAATTCGCTCGGCGGCCTGGCTTTCGACAGCGCCGGATTGCCCGCCGGACTCGCCGTTCGCCTGCGGTCCGATATCGACAAATACATCGACATCGTGACGGGGAGCGAATGGCCTAATCAACGGGCCTATCGGATGGAGGAGCGCAACTACGAGGAGGGTTGGGCGCAACTCCGCCAGGTCGGTCTGGATGTCGCCAATTTCGAACCGGAAACGCAGGGACAAGCCACCGTCAAAGCGGAGCTGGAGCACGTCATCAACGAGCTTTTCAGTGCGCGCCGCGCCCGGTTACTGGCGGCCAACGCGCATCTCCCCAACGCGGTTTGGCAGATGCTGGTTTTCGGGCTCGGGCTGGTGGCAATCTACATCTTCCTGTTCGGCCCGCATAATTACCGGATGCACATGGCCGTCACCGGGCTGACAATGCTCTCCGTGGGTCTGGTCTTTACCCTGATCATCGCGCTCGACTACCCATTTCGCGGTGAACTGAGCGTCAGCGACGAAGCCTACGTGGTGGTCAAGGAAGTTTCCGACCGGGCATTCTCCCAGGCAATTCCAGGCGCCGCCGCGCACGAAAAGAAAAAGTAGCTCTCCTATTGCAGTTGCGCCTCCGGCGCTCCGCTCTTTTTCGATATGCGCTTGAAAACAAGCGGCAAATTCCTCTTGACGCCAATCGCAAATTGCAATATCATTATCACATATTGCAATAATAGCATGCGGCCAAAGAAACCTGGAGCCGGGTGGCATCATAGGAGTACGAGGAGCAGATACTAAAAATATGACAGCGACAACCGGCCCGCAATTGGGCCAGATCCATGCACTACTCGCCGAGCAGGGGTATGACGTCTCCGAAACAGCGCCCGATACCCTGAAAATCCGCGAGACCTCGAGCGGCGTCTCGATACAAGCGGTACTGGCCGGCGAAATTCTGTTTCTTTCGCTGGTTTGCACGGTGGCGCCGCGCGCGGCAGTGACTCCCGCCATAATGGCGCAAATGCTCGCCGCGGACAACGGCATCTCCACCTCGCACTTTCAGCTCTATGAAGTCGGCGGCGGCCAGGTAGCGGTGAGTCTGAACAATTTCTGTAAGCTGCAGGATATGGGGCCGGAGGACGAAGACGATATTCTTTCGTGCGCACATTTTCTGCTGGTCGATGTGATGAGTGCGCGGCGCCTGCTGGGCAGCCTCGCGGCATAAGCATATAAGGAGAGACAAGGAATCGATATGGCATTCTTATCCGATATATTTGGCCGGGTAGGCCGCGTGGCGCGAGGCGAAGCGAATTCCGGAGTGGACGCCCTGGAAGATGCGACTTTTGAGACTACGGTGAAGCAGACCGTGGCCGATATGCGCACCGAATTGAATAGGGTGGTGAACGCATCGGCGATGGCTATGAGCGAATACAATCGCCTGGACGCCGAGTATCAGAAGTATGTGCGGCAGTCGGCGGAGTGGAAGGATCGCGCCGGGGTGGCGCTCGATGCCGGCAATGAGGATCTGGCCCGCAAAGCGCTCGCGAAGAAAGCCGAATGCGATCAGCAGGTGGCTTCCATGCAGCAGGCCGTCACCAGCGCCCAGCAGACCAGCGAAAAACTGAAGCAGCAGGTGGCTGCCCTGAAGCGCAAAATCGACGAAGGCGAACGCACCGCAACCACCCTGGTGGCCCGCAAGAACGCCGCCACCGCGCAGCGCAAGGTATCGGAAGCCATTGCCGGAGTGGGCAACGCCGACAACGCGTTCTCGCAGCTGAACCGTTTCGAGCAGTCGGTCGCCAAGGAGGAAGCCACCGCCAAGGCTTTCGATCAGCTGGCGTCCGCCGGCAAGGATGACGACCTGGAGGCGCAGTTCGCGGCCCTCGGCAACCATGGAGTGGACAGCGAACTGCAGGCCCTGAAAGCCGAGCGGCAGAAGAGCAAACCGGGGCCGCCATCCATGCCGAAGGAACTGGGCGCAGGGGCGCCCTCGGGCGGCACGAGTGCGTAACTCATGTTCACGTTCGTCACGCTGGTGGTGTTGGGAATCATACTGGGGATCGTGCTGATGCAACTTTTTAAGAAATCACAGCCGGCCGCCGGGCCGGTGCCCGACCTGGCCAATCTGAAGGTTACCGATGCCCGGGCCGGAGATGTCATTTCGATCTCCGGCGCCGGCGAGAATTACGCCGATCTCGATTTCACCGCCGACCGGTTGACGCGCTATGAAGGTGGCGCCCGCCGCTGGTTCGAGGCCGCCGGTCCTTACCACGAGCGCCGTGTGGCCTTGCGGGTGAGCGGCGATGAGGAAGTGGAAGTGCATCTCCATTCCGACCCGCGCAAGCTCACGATCGAAGATCTCGGCCTCTCCGAGGAAGATCTCGCGGAGATGGACGAGCGCCAGAATACCGCCGACTCCTTCGAGTTCGACGGCCGCACATGGCTTTACCGATTGAGTAAGGAAGTGCAGGCCACGCGCGACGATCAGCCCGCTCCTACGGGGTTCTATTATTGGGAATTTCAGGAGCAGAACGGGAAGGGTCTGATCGGCATACGGAAAGCCGAAGGCGAGCCGTTTACGGTAACGCTGTACCTGGGGATAGTGGCGGGAGACGTGACGATTTATCGAGGGAAGTAGTCTTATGAGCCGACCTCAATTGCGAATTGCCGCCGTGGTGTTGACCGTCCTGATGGTGGTGGTGGGCGCCAATGCGCTCGACCGGCTGCCAGGCAGCTTGCGCACGCAAATCGATGCCGAACGCACCGCGCTCGCGGCTGCCAAAACCCAGCTCAGCGGACTGCGCATCGGGGTGGCCAGCCAGGTACAGGCCGAGCCGGATTTCTTCGGCGCTCTTCCCTTCGGCCACCAATGGCCCGATCGTTTCAGTCAAGCCGAGAACGAATTGGCCACTGCATCCCATGAAGTCGACCAGCTCACCAGCCTGGAGAAACACAATCGCCACTCCGATAAGGCGGCCGCCGAGAGCCTGCTGGCGCAGGAGAAGAAGGCCCGCACCAAAGCGCTTTCCGACGGCGCCAGTGTGCAACTGGATGCCACCAATTTTATCGACGAGCGCAATAATCTGCCGCGCCACATCCCCGAAATGGAACGTAATTACCAGGCGATCCATGCCTTCGATTTCGCTCCGGTCACTGCGGCCGTGCAGCGCGCCGAGACCGATTGGCCGGAAAAGAAGTCCGATCTGGAAGCCCGCCTGGCAGCCGAACAGGCGGTGGCGACCCAGACGGATGCGCAATGGCAAGCCACCGCCGGCGCTCGAGCCCAGGCCGCGGCCGGAAAACTGGCGCCTGCCGATGCGGGCGTGCTGGTGAGATTCGAAGATAGTCTGCAAAGCTCCGCCGCCGCCCTTCCCAAACAGGCCGATGAGCTGAAATCCCTCAGTGCGCAGCTCTACACCTCGTGGGACAAATTGTTGGTGGATATGCAGACTCGCGGCGATGGCAATGCCCGCGAGTACGATCAGAAGATTCGGACCGTTCGCACGCAACTGGCCAATGCCGCTGCGAAGACCGGCGACGTTACCAGCGACGAACAGTGGGCCATCGTGCCCAAGACCACATACGACGCCATGCGCAACGATCTCGGCATGGCGATCGAACACAAACCGGCGGGCAAGTTCGATGCCGAGGCTGACCGTGTGGCGCAGCCGGCCGGTATGGCCTATGTGGCGCCGCCTTCCCAAGCCTCCAATCAATATGGTTACTGGGACCATCGCGACGGGCGGGATTTCTGGGTCTTCTATGGCCAGTACGCGCTCCTGCGCGATTTACTTTCCAACCACGACTACCGGCCTTTCGACCGTTACGAGTACGAAGATTATCGAAATTATCAGACGCGCGGGCAGACCTACTACGGGCGCGAAAGCTCGGGCAGTGCGCCCAAGTACGGCACCGAGGCCCCGGCCACGCAGAATCGCTACTCCTCAAGCAATTACGCGCACACCGGCGGCTTCCGCGATTCCAAATATGCCGCGAAAAGCGGCAGCTATCGCGATTCGCAGTTCGCTTCCCCGTCGGCGCATGACCCCAACGCCGATCATAGCCCCAAGACGTTCGGGCACAACGCGGCTCCCGCGGCGCCTCCCGCGCGCACGTACCATCCGGCGCCGGCGCCCTCGCGGACTCCTTCGCGCAGTCCAGCGCGTAGTTTCGGAAAACACCACTAGCCGCTAACCGCTTATATCGACTGCGGTATTCAGGACATTAGCGTAAACAATTCCCTCCTTCCAGCCGATATGGCATATAGGAGAGTCTCGAACTGCCGCAATGCCGTGCTCCGAGGTGGTGTGTTGTGCTCGCACTCCTCGCGCTGGCCTTGTTCCCAAGGCCCGACATCTACGCGAATTCCACGTCGTCCGCCCTGCCGGCGCTCACGTCGGCCCATCAAATTCATAGACTTACCAACGCGGATGCGGCGCGCGGCTACCCGGTGCGGCTCGACGGCTCTATCGTTCTTTACTACAACTCCGAGTTGGGTAACCTGTTCCTGTTCGACCCGACCGGCGGTGTGTATGCCGATATGCGCCACCAACCGCATCTGCCGCTGCGCTCGGGAGACCGGCTGCACGTAGAAGGCATCAGCGCTCCCGGAGGGTACGCCCCGTTTATCGATCGGCCAGTGGTGACGATCCTTGGTCACGGAGCGATGCCCGTGGCGCCGCGTGTGAGTCTCGATAGTCTGCTCAGCGGAGCCTACGACACAGCCTGGGTGGAGGTGGAGGGAATCGTACGCAGCGTGGTGGAGTCCCAGAGCCTCACAGTCTACGCCGATCAGGCCGCTTCGGGGAAAGGAAACCTGCTCCTCACATTGGCCACGGGAGCGGGTCGGCTCGACATAATCGCGCTCGATTCGGGAGGCGCCGATCTCGGCAAACTGGTGGATGCCCACGTGCTGCTGCGCGGTGTCTGCGGCCCACGGTTCAATCGCGATAAACAGCTCATCGGCGTCCATCTGTTCACTTCCAGTCTGGCCGGATTGCAAGTGCTCGACGCAGCCCCGCGCGATCCCTTTTCGCTACCCGTCCGCCCGGTGGCCAGCGCTATGACTTTCATGCCCGACGCGCCGGCGGGACACCGCATCCGTGTGCGTGGCGTGGTCACTTCCCATTGGGGCGGACACCTGATTTCGATTGTCGATGACGGCCATGGGCTGCTGATTCCCACCGAAGAACCGACCGGAATGAGTATCGGCGATGTCATCGAAGTGGTTGGTTTTCCGGCGTTTGGCGGTTATACCCCGATACTGGAAGACGCGCTCTATCGCAAGGTCGGCGCCGCCTTGCTCCCACAACCCAAACCGATCACTGTGGCGCAGGCATTGAAGGGCGATCCGGACGCAGCTCTGGTGCGCGTTCAAGGGCGCCTCCTCAACCAGACGCGAACCCCGGACGAATTTACCCTGCTGATGATCGAGGACGGCCGCACGTTTGCCGCGGTATTACCGGCGGGCGCGGAGGACGGCGCCCTTGCCGCCCTGCGCGAAGGCAGCAGGCTGTCGCTGACCGGGATTTGTCACGTCGAAGTGCAGGCCGATCGGACTCCCAAAGCGTTCCGTATCCTGTTGCGCTCGCCGCGCGATGTTGCCGTGGTGCAGCGCGCCAGTTGGTGGAACGCTTCCCACACCAGATTTGTGTTCAGTTTCGGCGGTTTGGCAATCGTCGCGGTGCTCTCCTGGGTGGTGGTGCTGGGCCATCGGGTAAAGCGGCAGACTCGCGTCATTCGGAAGCAACTGGCCCAGGCCACTTTGCTGAAAAACGCCGCCGAAACCGCCAACCGTGCCAAGAGCGAATTTCTCGCTAACATGAGTCACGAAATCCGCACACCCATGAACGGGATTCTGGGAATGACCGAGTTGGCCCTCGCTACCGAACTCACGGCGGAACAATTCGAGTACCTGGGGATGGTGCGGAGTTCCAGCGAATCGCTACTCACCATCATCAACGACATTCTCGATTTTTCGAAAATCGAAGCCGGCAAGCTCGAGGTCGATTCCCGGGAATTCAATTTGCGCGACACGCTCCACGAAACGGCGCGCGCGCTGGCGTTGAGCGCCCACGCTAAAGGCCTGGAACTGACCTGCGACACCGAGCCGGATGTTCCCACCACGCTGATTGGCGATCCAGCGCGGTTGCGGCAGATCGTCATCAACCTGCTCGGTAACGCCATCAAATTCACCCATACCGGCGAAGTGGCTCTCACGGTGTCAATGGAAAGCATCCAAAACGATGGCCCCACCTTGCACTTTGCCGTTCGCGACACCGGCATCGGGGTGGCTCCGGGTCAACAGCAGGCTATCTTTCAACCCTTTGCGCAAGCGGATGCATCCACCACGCGCCTTTATGGCGGCAGCGGATTGGGCCTGACCATTGCCGCGCGGCTCCTGCGCCTGATGGGTGGGCGAATCCGGGTGGAGAGCGTGCCGGGGCAGGGAAGCACTTTCCATTTCTGCGTTCCGTTCGGCGAAGGGAAGCCAGTTCCGGTGTGGTCGGGCGGTAGGGACGCGGCTGCCGGGGCTCTGGTCCTGGTGGTCGACGATGATGCTACTTGCCGCCATCTGCTGGCAAGAATGGTGGGTTCCATTGGGTGCCAGCCGCACCTCGCGGCGAACGCAGCCGCGGTGTGGGCCCTGCTGGAAGGCGAAGGCGGCCCGGTCCGGATGCCCGCGCTGGCTCTCATCGACGGACAAATGGCGGGGCGCGATGGCGTTAGTTTGGCAGAAGAGATTCATCGCCGATGGCCGCGCATGCGGATCCTGTTGTTGACCTCTCCCGGAGCGCGCGCGCCAACCCTTCCCGCCGGCTTTGTGGAGACTGCCCACCGCCTCACCAAGCCTGTTCGCGAGGCCGAGCTTACCGCGGCCATACTGGGCGCACTGAAGGACGAATACACAAACGACGGAAAGCCGACGGTTTCGCCAGTCCATCCGCCAGTTCTTCGCAAGCTGCGCGTCCTGGTGGCGGAAGATAACCAGGTGAACCAACTAGTCATTCGCAGGCTGCTCGAAAAGCGCGGCCACGCGGTCTCCCTGGTGCTCAACGGCCGCGAGGCTGTTCAAGCTGTTTGCCAGGCAACCTTCGATCTGGTCCTGATGGACGTCCAGATGCCCGAAATGGACGGACTCGAAGCTACCGCCGCGATTCGTCTTGCGGAACGCGGCGCCGGCCGCCATCAGAGAATCGTGGCCATGACCGCTCACGCCCTGAAGGAGGATGCAGCCCGCTGCCTCGCGGCGGGGATGGATGGTTATCTCTCCAAACCAATCCAACTGGACGAGTTCGCCGAGATCCTTCGGGACTGCGAAGTCACTCTCGTCGGACAGGGAGAGCGCTCTTAGCTATTTGGAACAGGTTTGTGTTTTCGCGGCCCGGGTGGCTAACTCGTCACAGCGATTGTTGTCGGCGTGGGAGCCATGGCCTTTTGTCCAGACCCAGGTGGCTTTGTGGCGCGCCACCTGTTCGTCCAGTTGCATCCACAGATCCTGGTTGACTACAGGCTTCTTCGCCGCCGTCAGCCAGCCCTTTTTCTTCCATCCGTGAATCCACGTGGTGATGCCGTTTTTCAGATACTCCGAATCGGTCACCACTTCCGCCTCACAGGATTCCTTGAGCGAACGCAACGCCTCAATCGCCGCCATCAGCTCCATGCGGTTATTAGTGGTATGCGGCGCGCAGCCCCAAATTTCCTTCTCGTGCGAGTTATAGCGCAGAATCGCCGCCCATCCGCCCGGACCGGGGTTGCCCGAGCATGCCCCATCGGTGATGATCTGAATCTTCTTCACTGCGCCAGCACCGGCTCCAGGAAGAAGGCATCCACCAGATCCAAAATCGCGGACGGCTCCTGGGCATGATAGATGGAGGCGCGCAACTGTGCCCCATGGCGCACCCCATGCGTGAAATACGTGGCGAATTGTTTCATTTTGCCGACGCTGTCCCGCTCGCGCCGCTCAAGGAGCATGCCGTAGTACTGGCGCATCATGCGATACCGGTCCTGCTGCGTGGCCTGCTGGTACGTTCCCGTAGCGATGTACTCTTCAATCTGGCGGAAGATCCAGGGATTCGAGCTGGCCGTGCGCCCGATCATCACGGCGTCGCAGCCGGTCTCCTTCACCATGCGGACGGCGTCCTCTGGGGTAACGATATCGCCATTGCCGATGACCGGGATCTTCACCGCGGCCTTCACTTCCGCGATGCGCGTCCAGTCGGCCTTGCCGCTATACCCCTGTTCGCGTGTGCGCGGATGGAGAGCGACGGCCTGCAATCCGCAGTCTTCCGCCAGCCGCGCCATCTGCACTGCGACCAGCTCGCGATCGTTCCATCCCGCACGGAACTTCATGGTGAAGGGGATTGTGAGCACTTTGCGCACTTCCCGCAGCAGGCGCTCCACCAGCGGCAGGTCGCGCAGAAGACCGGAGCCGCCGTTGCACTTCACGACCTTGTTAACCGGGCAACCGAAGTTGAGGTCCAGGATGTCGAAGCCCAGATCCTGGCAGACGCGCGCGGCGTCGGCCATAACCGCCGGATCGCTGCCGAAAAGCTGGGCGGAAATGGGATGCTCTTCGGGTTCGAAGGCCAGGTACTTCAGCGTACGAGTCGGTTTCTTCGCGCCCAAAGAGGCGCTGACCCCATGGGA
>Ga0302325_10005451_pt1 | contig 28893 bp, 24 predicted proteins | sample Palsa_T0_2_FD_201948 | JGI IMG/M metagenome (GOLD analysis project Ga0302325, IMG submission 201948) | Peat permafrost microbial communities from Stordalen Mire near Abisko, Sweden - Palsa_T0_2 | ecosystem: Environmental > Terrestrial > Soil > Palsa > Peat permafrost | place: Sweden: Abisko...
GGGCGCTGCCTCCTCGCCGATGGCGGTCGCCCTGAATTGGGTGCCCCAGAACACGACGGCGAGGGATAGGAGGAGCGCCGCGCGGCCGCGTCCACTCATGTGCTCGGGCTGTGGGTGGCGCGGAAGGCCATCGCGGCTTCCAGGCGCGCGCCGGTGATCAGCAGCACTCCCGCCCGCCGAGCCTCTGGGTGATGGCGCGATTGGAGCGAGCTTGGTATCATCTTGAGGCCAAGGACGCGCTGGATCGTACCAGGGCGACCTGATCAGGCACAGAGGGAGTAGACGGTGGCCAATCAGCGGCGCGAAGACGAGCTGGGCAACATCGCCACCGAGCTATTGTTCGAGAACGACCGGATTCGGGTCTGGCAAATGCTGCTCGCCCCAGGGGAATCCTCATCCCTGCACCGTCATCTTCATGACTACCTTTGGGTCGATCTCGCCACGACCTCGACGGAGCTCCTGGGTCCGTTCCCGCCGACCACGCTCGAGCACCGCGACGGCTATGTCCAATACAACGTCGTCGGTCACGGGGGACGCAAGTACGACAGCGGGATCAAGAACGTCGGCACAACCACGGTGCGGCAGGTCCTGATCGAGTTCCTCGGCGACAGCGCGGCCGAGACTCCGCTGGTGCCAGAGACGAATGGCCGCGGCGACCTATCGCCGCAGCTCGGTACCCCAACGAAGGAGACATGACGATGATCGCCTACGTAAACGGCGAGTACCTACCGCATGAGGACGCCAAGATCTCCGTCGACGATCGCGGGATCATCTTTGGTGACTCAGTGTTTGACATCGGTCGCACTTTCGGCGGCATCCCGTTCAAGCTCGAGCCCCATCTCGAGCGCCTGCGCCGCTCGATGCGGTACGCCGAGCTGGACGGGGATGGACTGCTCCCGAGCATTCGCGAGGCGACGCATCAGCTGTTTGAACGCAATGAGGAGGCCATTGAGGCTGCGGGTGATGTCTATTTCGATCAGATCGTCACGCGAGGACTCATCTCCTCCCCGGGCGACGACGCGAACGCCACAACTCCGACGGTAATCGTCAAGCTTCGGCCGGTGCCGTTCGCTTCGTTTGCTCGCTTCTACGCGACCGGGGTGGACCTCCACTCGTCGTTGCTGGCCGGTTCGTTCGCCGGGCCGATGGACCCGCGCGTGAAGGCTGCGAACCGCTTGGCGAACACGCGGCCCGAGTTGAAGGGCGAGCGCATGAGTGAACGCGGCAAGGGGCACTGGACAGTGATCCTCAACCCGGACGGATCGATATCCGAAACCCACTCGGCGAACCTCGCGATCGTGTCCGAGGGCCGGCTGGTCGTGCCGCCGCGCCACCAAGCCCTCGGCGGTATCTCCCTTGCCACGATGCGTGAGCTCGCCGGGGAGCTTGGCATACCGGTGGACGAGCGCCCCGTGACAACCTACGACATCATCAACGCCGACGAGACGTTCATCACCGCGACGAGCTTTTCCATACTTCCCGTTGTGGGCCTCGACGGCATCCCCCTGAGGGACGGCCGGGAGGCCTACTCCCGGCTGCAGCAGGCATGGAAGGACTTGGTCGGGATCGACTTCGTCGCGCAGGCCCTTGAGCGGGCAGGTGCCCCCCGGGCGGAAGGGCAAGCGGCGACGGTCGGCGCATGATCCGCTCGAGCGATCGAGCTTGACGTGCGGCTCGTCTTCGTCGGTATGGGCTTGATCGCCTTGGAGTTCGCGGATTGCGCTCTCGCCCAAGGTCACGAGATCGTCGGCGCCGTTGACGTCGACCCCGTCAAGGTCGGGCGCGACGCGGGTGAGGTGCTCGGTCGAGAGGCGTTCGGTGTCGAGGTGGTTCCGAGCGTGAGTCAGGTGACGAGCTCCGCGGACGTCGCGCTCGTGGCGACCGGATCCACCCTGCGCGCCGCCGGCGAGCAATTACACGCCTGTATTCAGCATGGGCTCAATGCCGTTTCAACATGCGAGGAGCTCGTGTACCCCTGGCGCACCCAGCCGGAGCTCGCCCAGCGGATCGACGACGAGGCTCGCCGCGAAGGCGTCACGGTGGTGGGCGCCGGTATCAATCCGGGTTTCGCCATGGATGCTCTGGCGCTCGTCATCTCCGCACCATGCTCGACGGTGCGCAGCGTGCACATCCGCCGGGTGCTCGACGCGGGAACTCGCCGGGCGTCGTTCCGTCACAAGGTCGGCGTCGGGCTCACAGACACGGAATTCCAGGCCCGAGTCGCCTCGGGAGCCATGGGTCACGTCGGACTGGCCGAGTCCGCATGGATGATCTCCGATCGACTCGGGCTCGGCGGCGAGCATCTCGAGCAAGAGATCGAGCCGGTCTTGGACGGCACAGGGATTGTCGCCGGTCTCCATCAGACGGCGAGCCTTCACGGAACGGGGGAAGTTGTCCACCTCGAGATGACCATGGCCGTTGGCGTCAGCGAGCCCGTCGACGTCATCGAGCTGGAAGCCGACCCGCCCGTCCGGATGACGATCGCCGGCGGCCTGCCGGGCGACGCCGGAACCGCCGGCGTGGTGGTCAACGCGGCCCGCACTGCGGCCGGCGCCGCGCCAGGACTCTTGACCATCGACCAGCTTCCGATGGTCTACGCAGCGCCACCTGGCTCGCGCGCAGGTAATCACGACCCGCCTGGCACTCACGAGCCCTAAGGGAGCGCGAAGCAGTCCCACCTCGGTATCTTCTTGACACCAGCCGCGGTACGGTGGTATAAGGAGCAATGGCTAGGGACGCCAAGTACGACCTGCTATTTGACCCGATCACTATCGGGCCAAAGCAGATGCGTAACCGTTTCTACAAGACGCCTCACTGCACCAGCTTTGGCTCTGAGCGTCCAGGAACTCAGGCTTACTTCCGGGCAACCGCGGCAGAAGGTGGATGGGCCGCAGTGAGTACGGAAGTGTGCTCGATTGATCCATCCTCCGACGACTCACCATTCGTGATGGCCAGGATCTGGGACGACACAGATGTCCGTAACCTTGGCCTGATGACGGAGCGCGTCCATGCTCATGGCGCGCTGGCAGGCGTCGAGCTGTGGTATGGCGCTGCCCATACGGCCAATTATGAGACGCGGGTTGCTGCTCGGGGCGTGTCACAACTCGCGTGCGAGTGGGGACTACTGCAGTCATGTGCCGAGCTGTCCGTCACAGAGATACATGAGTTACAGAGCCTGTACGTGGCTGCCGCAGAGCGCTCGGTGTTGGCAGGGTTCGACATCATCAACGTGTACGGGGGTCACGGCGGCCCCATCACGTATCAGTTCCTCGACACATTCTGGAATAAGCGGACCGACGAGTACGGCGGATCGTTCCGACGACGCGCTCGCTTCTGGCTCGAGACGATTGAACGGATCAAGGAGGCCGTCGGTGATCGCTGCGCGATCGCGGTACGGATGAGCATGGATTCGCTCCGGCCGGGTGGACCGGGCGTCGAGGATACGGTCAGCTTCATGGAACTAGCCGACCCCTTGGTGGACCTCTGGGACATGCAGGTGGGCTCGGTCAACTCCGAATGGGGTGACGACGCCCTTGCCTCGCGCTTCGCGCCCGAGAACTTTCAACGACCGTGGATCGAGCAAGTGCGCCCCCATACCAAGAAGCCGATCGTCGGCGTGGGCAGGTTTACGAGCCCTGACGTGATGGCAGAGATGGTGCGCACGGGTACGCTCGACCTGATCGGATCCGCGCGGGGGTCGATCGCCGATCCGTTCCTGCCCAGGAAAATAGAGACCGGGCGTCTCGACGAGATCAGGGAATGCATCGGCTGCAACATCTGTGTGAGCCGGGTGAACCAATGCGCCCCCTTGATCTGCACGCAGAATGCCACGGCCGGCGAGGAATATAGGCGAGGTTGGCATCCGGAAGAGTTCACCACCGCGACGAACGCCGACCAAGACGTGCTCGTTGTCGGCGCCGGACCTGCCGGTATGGAATGCGCGATCGTTCTGGCGAAGCGTGGGATGCGGCGCGTGCATCTCGTCGACCTGGCGCCAGACATCGGTGGCTGCATAAACTGGGTTTCCAGGCTCCCCGGTCTTGGCGAGTGGAAGCGCGTCGTCGACTACCGCCGCATTCAGCTACAGAAGCTTCGCCAGGTCGAGGTCATCACGAATGCACGGTTGAACGCCGGTGCCGTCCTCGACTATGGCGCCGAGATCGTGGTCATCGCCACGGGTGCCTCTTGGTCCGCTACCGGTCTGAGCGGGGTCACACGCGAAGATATCCCTGGCGCTGCCCTCCATGGGTCGCATGTCTTTACGCCAGAGCAGATCATGAAAGACGGCGCCAGTCCACTCGGCCCGCGCGTCTTGGTTTACGACTGCGAGGGTTATTTTACTGCGGTTGGCATTGCCGAGCTGCTGGCTGACGAGGGCAGACAGGTGGTCTTGGTGACACCCCATGCTCAGGTAGCTCCGTTCCTCAATTTTACGATGGAAGGGCCTCGCGTCCAACGGATGCTCCGCCAGAAACGCATTGAGCTTCTGCCTGGCCACATCGTGACTGAGATCAAAGCCGGTGGCGTCTCCGTCGCGGACGTCTATCAGCTAGACGTCGAGAGAGATCGCGCGGCAGACGACATCGTTCTGGTAACTCAGCGTACATCAGAGGACCAGCTGTACCGTGAGCTAGAGGCCGACGCTGATTCCATCACGAGCGCTGGCATCGTAGGCCTCTATCGTATAGGTGACTGCAACGCTCCCCGCCTCATTGCCGACGCCGTGTTTGACGGCCATCGCCTGGCTCGGGAGATTGACAGTTCTGATCCGTCGCGCGCCCTTCCATTTATCCGCGAGAACCGGGTAGTCGGCGCCAGCGACGACGACTACGACGGTGTCCTTCGGGACAGTCCCAGTGCACGTTCTGTCTCCTCGCGTGCGGTAACTGATCCGAGAAGTAGCGGGATCGTGGTATGACGCGCGCGTTGACCGACAAGGTGGCCTTTGTCACGGGTGCCGGGTCTGGAATCGGTCGCGCGACCGCTCAACGCTTTGTGCAGGAGGGTGCTCGTGTCGCCGTCGCGGACCTGAACGGCGAGGCAGCGCGCTCAACCGTTGAGCTGCTTGACGACGGGGGCTTAGCGATCGAGCTGAACGTCCTTTCGGAGACGAGCGTGGCAGCCGGTGTCGACGCTGTGGTCGAGCACTACGGCAAGATGGACATCGTCGTCAATAACGCCGGTGTCTGCATTCCGGGACGGGTTGACGACCTCGAGGTGGAGGCATGGGACGCCACGTGCGACACGAATCTCAAGGGCGTCTACCTGGTGTCGCGAGCGGCCTGGCCCGTTTTCGTCGATCAGGGAGGTGGCTGCGTCATCAATACGGCATCGGTCGCCGGGCTCGTCGGGTCGCGTAATCGCGTGGCGTACGCAGCGTCGAAGGCCGGCGTGGTGATGTTGACAAAATGCATGGCGCTCGACTGGGCCGCAGCCAACGTGCGCGTAAATTGCGTCTGCCCGGGCTACGTTGACACACCGATGGTCCGAGACCTGATGGAGCAGGAGTCGGATCCCCTCGCGGCGCGGACTGCCGCCGCCGCGCTCCACCCACTCGGGCGCCTCGGCGCGCCCACCGACATTGCCGACGCGATGGTTTTTCTAGCCTCAGCGCAAGCGTCCTGGATAACGGGAACAGCGCTCGTCGTCGACGGTGGCCTGATCACGGGGTGGTGACGGAGTTGCCCGACACAGCTGCGCAAGTCGGCGATCTCACGTCGCGTGCCGTGGTGATCACCGAGCCCGGTGGCCTCGAAGTGTTGAGTGTGGGCGATCGTCTCGTGCGTGAGGCGGGACCAGGCGAGGTTCGGATCGCCGTCAGGGCCGGCGCGGTGAATCCGATCGATCTCGGCCTACGTGAGCGCGGCGCCGGCGATGATCTACCGCCGCCGTGGGTGCCCGGAATGGACGCTGCCGGCATCGTTGAGTCTGTCGGCGACGGGTTGGAGCGCATAAAGATCGGCGAGAAGGTGATGGCGGTGGTCAGCCCGCGTCGGCCAGAGGGTGGGGCTCAGGCCGAGTTCGTCGTGGTGTCGGCCGCCAGCGTGGTTGCGGTCCCCGATGGTGTCACGCTCCAGCAGGCCTCGACGTTACCGATGAACGGGCTCGCCGCCCGGCTGGGACTGGAGCTCCTCGGGCTCGAGCCGGGTCAGACGCTCGTCGTCAGCGGAGGCGCAGGACTGCTCGCGTCGTATGTGATCCCGCTCGCCAAGTCACAAGACCTGCACGTGCTCGCCGACGCTAAGCCCGATGATCAAGAGCTCGTGCGGGGCTTTGGCGCCGACGTGGTCATCCCACGCGGTGAGAGCTTCTCGGACGCGGTCCGCGCGGTGGCTCCCGGCGGCGCCGATGCACTGTTCGACACCGCCGTTCTCGGTCATGCCGCTTTCCCGGCGATCCGAGACAGTGGACAGGTCGCCGTCGTTCGTGGCTGGGATGACAGCCGGCCCGAGCGCGGCATCGAGGTGCGTCAGGTCGCGGTCTTCAGCGTCTTGGATCGCACCGACTGGCTGCAGGAGCTGCGAGAGCTCGCCTCGGACGGGCGCATCTCGTTGCGCGTCACCGGCGAGTACCCGCCTGAGCATGCGGCGGAGGCGCACCGCGTGACGGCGGCGGGCGGGCTACGCGGTCGCGCCGTGATCGTCTTCTAGAAAAGGAGGAATGCCGTTTCGCCAGTCACCATAAATGCGCTGCCAGGAACGCCGCGTGCATGTCCTCACATCTCGCTCGCGATGAAGGCAGCCCGTCCACATTGCGCTTATGTTCTCCTAGAGCACCGGATCGGTTAGGACCAGCAATGACGTACCGTTCAAAGCCTGCCTTCATCTGGACACCCCGCCCATATGGCGCTATATTAGCGCGACTTATGAGTCGAGAAGGAGGGGCGACAGCCTAGAAACCTCGGGGTCACACCCGTGGTTCAGCTATTCATGCTTCCGCGCCTGACCGGGTGCTGGCAGTGCACACCGCGTTCGGCCTGTTAGCACAGGTACCAGAGGAGGAAGCACCCGATGCAGATGGAATCGCCAGACGGTCACCATAACGGCTTCATCGAAAACGCCCGACCTGACACGGACCAGTCGGCCAATGGTCAGTCCGGGGTTACCCGGCGTCGGTTAATCGAGCTAGGCACCCGAGGGGCACTCCTTCTCGGAGGTGCGACTTTACTCGACGCTTGCGGGTCCACGTCCACCAGCAGCGTGTCGACCGCGTCGGCGATGCCGAGCGCAGCCCCCGGCGGCACGCCCGTCGTCGGCGGTACGTTCACCGCCGGGCTGATTACAGGCGGGACTGCGGAGACGATCAATCCGGGTCTGGCGTCCTACTATCCCGATATCCTCCGCGTCTGGCAGTTGTATGATCCGCTCTTCGAGGTGGGACCAAACCTCGCAATGGTTCCGAGGCTCGCTGTTTCGGCCGAGCCGAACAAGGATGCGACGGTATGGACGTTCCGTCTTCGCAGCGGCGTCGTGTGGCATGACGGTAAGCCGTTTACCGCCGATGACGTGGTGTACACCTTCCGCGGCTGGGCCAATCCTACGAACCTCGGCGGCCTCTACACGACAGGCCTCATCGACTACAAGGGCGTCCGCAAGCGCGATTCCCTCACGGTTGAGGTGCCGCTGACCGCAGCCGTAGCGGATCTGCCGTCCCTGCTCGGTACCGACAACCAGATGATCATTCAGGACGGCGCCACGACCGGGCAGCTCAATACGAAACCCGTGGGTACCGGTCCGTTCAAGTTTGTTTCGTTCCAGCCCGGCTCACACAGTGTCTTCGTTGCCAATCGGGAGTACTGGGAGCACCCCAAGCCGTACGTTGATCAGGTGGTCGTCGACTCGAGCTTCACTGATGAGACCTCACGGCTGAATGCACTCTTGAGTGGAACTATTAACGTCCTCCCGGCCCTGCCGCCGGTGGAGGCCAAGAACCAGCTAGGAAACAGCAATATGAGAGTCCTGCGCGCGCGGTCGGGGAGCGGCGAGTACTTCTGCATGCGGGTTGACGCTGCCCCATTCAACGACGTGCGCGTGCGGACTGCGATGAAGCTGATCGCGGATCGCCCGGCGCTGATTGAAGGAGCACTCGATGGGTTTGCACAGGTCGGGAACGATCTTCTCGGCAAGGGGTGCCCGTACTACGATGGGTCCCTGGTCCATCCCCATGACCCCGAGATGGCGAAGTCATTGCTAAAGGCCGCGGGGCGGGAGGGGCTGACCTTCAAGCTACCGACTGCTCCTGCCGGACCTGGCTACGTCGAGGCCGCCACGCTGTTCGCCGAACAGGCTACGGCCGCAGGGGTGAACGTCATCGTGGAGCAGATTCCGACTGGTGTCTACTTCGCCTACGCCGACGGTTATCTCAAGCGCCCGATCCAGGAGTCGCAGCAATTCGCGTCGCCGACCTTGACAGCGGCGTATCGTGGCTACACGTCGCCCAACGCGCCCTACAACGAAACCAGCTGGGGCTCTCAGCCGGGCGCGGCAAGAGCCAACAAGCTGCTGGCAGCCGCCATTGCAGAGCAGGACCCGGCCAAAGCTCAAGATCTGTGGACCGACGTGCAAACGCTACAGTTCAATGAGGGCGGCTACGTCATGTGGTGCTACTCCGACAACCTTGACGCCGTGGCCACCAATGTGCGTGGTCTCCGCACGAGTAACCCCACGTACCTCAACGACTATCGGCTTGTGGACGGCTGGATTGCTAAATCGTGAGGCCGCGCTCCTAAACACACTAGGATCGACGTGACGTCGAGATCCTCGGATTTCGCTTCGGTCGGTACGGGTGAGGTCGATGCGGTATCGTCTGGCCGCGCCCGCCACACGATCGCGGCATTTCTGACCAAGCGGCTTATCGCCGGTGCTGCGACGCTATTGGTCGCTTCGTTCGTTATTTTCTTCGCAGTCAACGTACTTCCGGGGAACGTCGCCACTGCGGTCCTCGGAAAGAACTCGACTCCCGCGAACACTGCGCTCCTCCGCCGGCGCCTGCACTTGAATCGCCCTTTCATAGTCAGGTATGGAGATTGGCTCGGTGACGCCCTACAGGGGAATCTAGGTCAGTCGGCGGTGGCCCTCGCCCAGGCGGGCGTCGGCGAGGGCGTTGGTTCAGGCACCGTCCAGAACGCGGGAGTCGCGCAGAAGATCGGGACGCCGTTCCGGAACTCCGTGATTTTGGCCGGCATAACGATCATCTTGCTGATTCCCTTGTCTCTTCTACTCGGATGTCTCGCGGGTGTCCGGGCTGGCCGGTCGGCGGACTATGCGATCTCGTACACGGCGTTGGTGCTAGGCGCGTTTCCAGAGTTCGTGCTCGGCACACTATTGATCTTCCTGTTCTTCACACTGTTGAATTTATTTCCGCCGATCGCGCTCGTGGGCCCGGGCCAGACGCCACTGTCAGAGCCCAATGTGCTCGTCCTCCCGGTGCTGACGCTCCTCGGGGTGTCGCTGAGCTTCTCGGCGCGTCAGGTCCGAGCGGGGATGGCTGAGGTGATGCGCCAGGATTACGTGGCCATGGCCCGACTGAACGGCTTGCACGAGCGACGCGTGTTGTGGCGCTACGCGTTGCGTAACGCTTTGGCGCCATCCGTCCAGGTGTTTGCGCAGACGATCCAGTACCTGATCGGTGGCATCATCATCGTTGAGAGTGTCTTTGCGTATCCTGGGATCGGCACGTTTCTCGTCGATGCTGTCACGGCGCGGGATGTGCCGGAGGTCGAGGCAGTCGCCCTCATCCTCGCAGCCATCTACATTCTCATCAACATCGCTGCCGACCTTCTGGTGCTGCTGCTGGTGCCAAAGCTGAGGACAGGGTTGGCGCAGACGTGACGGCCGTCTCCCCTTCCCTGGCACGCCGTGGTCGCGTCATGATGCGGTGGCCGAGGTTCGTTCGAACGCCGCAGGGGGTCGTCGGTCTCGCCATGCTGGCGTTCGTTTTGCTTGTTGCCTTCGTCGGGCCCTTGATCGCTCCCCATTCCATCGAGGAGCCGATCGGCGCACCAGGCCAGAGCCCGGGCGCTGGTGCTCTCTTAGGAACTGATTTCCTCGGTCGGGACGTCTTGAGTCGCGTGCTGCACGGGGGCGTCTCGGTGCTGGGGCTGTCAATCACGGCGACCGTGTTGACCTACATCGTTGGCATTACCGTCGGACTGATTGCTGGTTACAGCCGGTCACTCGTCGACCCCCTGCTGATGCGGTTCGTCGACTTGATGTTGTCCTTCCCAGCATTGCTGCTTCTTCTGGTGCTAGTCACAGGCGCGGGCAGCGGCGTGGGTATCCTCATTCTGGGGGTGGTACTCGTGATGTTTCCCGGCGTCGCGAGGATCGTACGCACGAGCACGCTTGAAGCCTCGGTGAAGGGGTACGTCGAGGCAGCTGTGATGCGGGGCGAGCGTCCCTCGGCGATCTTGACTCGTGAGATCCTTCCCAACATCATCTCGTTTGTCCTCGCCGACGTCGGAATCCGGTTTTCAGCCGCGATCATCTTTATCGCCAGCCTCAATTACTTGAGCCTGGGCCTGAAGCCGCCAGCCGCTGACTGGGCTCTCATGATCGCCGAGAATAGAGAGATTCTCAGCAGCAATGTTTGGGGGGTGTTGGCACCCGCGATCATGCTCGGGTTGCTGACTATCTCCGTGAACCTACTCGGGGATGCCTACGCACGCACTCTTGGTCGATCGCGCGGTCGGGCATGACTGAAGGTCTGGCGCTGTCCGTATCTAACCTGAGCGTCCAGCTTACGTCCGGCGACGTGATTGTCGAAGGGATAGATCTACGCGTTGCGGCGGGCGACATTCTAGGGCTTGTCGGGGAGTCGGGCTCTGGGAAGACGACGACGGCTCTCGCGATGCTTGGGTATGCAGCACCTGGTGTCGAGATTGTGGCTGGAGATGTCAGCATTGCTGGGGAGCTGCTAGTGAGGGATGACAGGCTCCGGAGCTCTCGAGGAAGTGCGGTGGCATACGTACCCCAGAACCCGGCGGCAGCGCTCAACCCATCGCTGCGAATCATTGAGTCGATCGAAGACGTGATTCGCGCTCATCGCAGGAAGGATCTGGGCGATGCTGCCGGGACCAACGCGTTTGTGACACTCGGTTTGCCCGATTCCCGCGATTTCGGTCGCCGGTTCCCGCATCAGCTTTCCGGCGGTCAGCAGCAGCGCGTATGTATCGCAGTGTCGTTGGTGTGCGAGCCTGCGGTGGTGGTGCTAGACGAGCCTACGACTGGTCTTGACGTTGTCACGCAGGCCCGGATCCTCAAGGAGCTTCTGCGGCTGCGTGACGAGCAGAACGTGTCGATGGTCTACGTAACACACGATCTGGCTGTCGTGGCACAGATCGCCGATCGGATCGCAGTGATGTACGCAGGCCGCATCGTGGAAGAGGGACCGAGTCGGGACGTGCTCCGACATCCCCGTCATCCATACACGCGGGGACTCATGTCGTCGATTCCTGATCATGCGCGCCCGTCCGTGCTCGAGCCGATGACGGGAATCAGCGTCGGGGTTGGGGACCGTCCCGCAGGTTGTGCCTTTGCGCCGCGGTGTTCACAGCGTGTCGATCGCTGTGACACCGACGTCCCACCGCTGACGGAGGTCGCCGCGAGTTACCACGTCCGATGCTTTGAATGGTCGCAGACACCATCGCTACGACCGATCCCGCTGGAGCGGACGAGGCACACGGCGCACGAGCCATTATCTCCGGTCCTACAGGTTGAGCATCTTCGGGCTGAGCATCGCTCGCGCGGCGAGACGGTGGTTGCTGCCGGCGATGTGAGCTTTACGGTTGAACGCCACGCTTGCGTCGCCCTCGTCGGGGAATCAGGTAGCGGCAAGACCACGATCGCTCGGGCGATCGCCGGGCTACACCCGCTGGCCGGGGGCCAGATCATGCTCGACGGTGAAGCGCTTCCGGCTTCGGCGCGTCATCGCAGCATCGAGCAGCGTCGAAAGGTGCAGCTTGTCTTTCAAGATCCGGCGGACGCGCTGAATCCACGCCACACGGTGCGGTTCGCGATTGGCCGCCCGGCCCGTATTCTTCGCGGTCTTGGCAGAACGGAAGTGGACGACGAAGTCACTCGGCTGCTCGAATGCGTCCGGCTACCCGCCCGACTCGCCGAGCGGTACCCGGCGGAGCTTTCCGGTGGTGAGCGTCAGCGCGTGGCCATTGCACGCGCTCTCGCATCACAACCGGAAGTGATCATCTGCGATGAGGTGACCTCCGCATTGGATGTCTCAGTTCAGGCCGCTGTACTGAGCCTGCTCGCGGACCTGCGCGCAGATCTGGGGGTCAGCCTGCTGTTCATCACGCACGACCTTGGAGTCGTGGCCACGGTGGCGGACACTGTCCTGGTACTCGAGGACGGTTTGGTGTGCGAGGAGGGACCAACCGAGCAGATCCTCAAGTCGCCTGGCCATCCGTATACACAGGGTCTGCTCGCAGCGGCGCCGAGCCTCAGTGCGGCGATCGACGCGTGGGCGGCTCAGGAAGCGGCTCGCGGGCCAGGCGGCGACAAAACCCGGGTCGGCCGCGAACGGCCGCTCGTCCGAGAAGACACACCGACATAGAGGACTCGCCGGCGGAGGACCCTCAATTCACTTGAGTTTGATAGCCAGTGACGATCATCAGGCACAGCAAGGTGATAACCATGGATCGCGGCGACGGCATCACGTCGGTACCGCTGATCACGCGTCAGTCGGATGAGTCGGCTCTGATTACGACCGGGATGAGCACCTATCCGATGGGTACAGGAGCGCCGCTCCACCGTCACAATTGTGATGAGCAGGTCACGCTGCTCCATGGTACTGGTGAGGTCGAGGTCGACGGCGTGGTGACACCGCTTGGTTTGTACGACACGACCTATATCCGTGCGGGACGCACGCACGCATTCCGAAACACCGGCGCCGACCCGATGCTGATTCTCTGGATCTATCCGACGCAGCGGGTAACCCGGACGCTGATCGATAGCGGAGACACGGTCGAGCATCTCTCGGCGGACGACATGATCGGCGACGGCCACACACGCTAGATTCGACAGCGGCGGTCTACGCGATCCCCTCGTCGCTAACCGCTGCGAGCGGCAGCGGGTAGCCGCCGGAAACGGGCAGCACCGCGCCGCAGATGAAGGACGCCCGATCCGACGCGAGAAACATGGCCGCCTCGGCGACGTCGGTGGGAGCGCCGAGTCGTCCCAGAGGGGTGGCCGTGATCGCCCGTTTCTCCGCATCTGACAACGCTCTGACGGCCGCGTTCATGGGTGTCTCGATGAATCCGGGTGAGATTGCGTTGACCCTGATCCCTCGCGGCGCGAGTTCGATGGCCAAGCACCGGGTGACAGATTCGATTGCCCCCTTCGTGGCGCCGTACATGGCAAGACCGGGGAACCCAACGGTAGCCGCCATCGAGGAGACGAAGATCACCGAGCCGCCGGGCGGAATGTGCGGCGCAGCCACGCGCGCGAGCTCGAACGGGGCGCCGACGTTGATTCGCCATTGTGCCTCGAATCGCTCCGGATCGCTGTCGATTAGGCGCGCGCGGTCGCAGATCCCGGCGGCGCTCACGATCACGTCGATGGCGCCGCCGAACGCTCCGAGCACATCCTCGAGGACTGCTCCGGGGGCGCCTGACGCAGTCAGGTCGACAGCGCATATGTACGCGCGGCCGTCGCGGGCCTCGACCGTACGCGCCACGGCGCTCAGGCGGTCCCGGTCACGGCCCACCAGAGCAACCTTGGCGCCGGGACCAGCCATCGCGCCGGCGATCGCCTCGCCAATCCCAGAGCTGGCGCCGGTCACGACGACGGTGCGCCCGGCCAAGGCAGGCGGCGAATGCGTTGATGGGCCGATGGCGCTCCTTACCCGATCGCTTGCACATGTAGCTGACCCACGCCTTCGTACCGCCTTGCGAGACCGAATGCTGCGAACTCCTCGAGACCTGTGGCGATCTGGCCGAACACGACCACGGTGTGTGGACCGGTCGGCATGTGACACTCTGCAACGCCATACGTAAACGTAACCTCGTTGATCGCCGGATCGAACGCGATGTCGCCGGGGAGCGTGTTCTTGACGCCGTTCTCAGCAGTCGTCACCCCGAGATCGACCGGATCAGCCGTCAGCAGCATGTCTCCGCTCCAGGCAACGTTTATCACGGGCACCGTCAGCGGCAGCACGCGCAGAAAGGCCTCGGTAGTGGCGGGAACTCCCTGATCGTAAAGCGTGGCCTCGGCGGATCCGTCCCGCCATTCGAGCCGAATCCGCGAGCTCCCGCTGCGAAAGCCCGTCCAACCCTGAACCCAATATCCAGTCGCCGCCATATCGCGTCAGCTCGATCGACCCGCCCGGGGCGCAGCCGCGATCGCACCATCCGGACTGGACTTCGGCCCGTTGTCCGACGGAGGGGCACCGAGCGCCGCCGAGATCTCACGCGCCGCGTTGACTACCTGCGTGCGAGTAGCGCTTGTCTTCTGACCGAGAATCATCGGACGCGGGCCCGACATCGCAAGCACCGCGCGCAGCCGGCCATCGAAGTCGTAGACAGGCGCCGAGACGCCGGAGATACCGACGATCACGTCGCCGTCGCCCACCGCATAACCATCAGCGCGAATGTGCGCGAGCTCGGCGGAAAGCCACTCGTTCGTGTTCGGAGTCGCGTCGGTGTACGAGCTCAACTCGACATTCGCGATGTAGTCAGCGAAGAACTCCTCCGGCTCATGAGCGAACATGAGGCGACCGACGGCGCCGACGTGAAGCGGAAGCGTGCCACCCACGCGAAGCAGCATCTCTTGGACCAGCAATCCGTCGATCCGCTCGATGCAGAGCGCCTCGTACTCTCGCCGCACGCACAAGAAGACCGTCTGACCGGTCGCCGCGTGCAGTCGGTCCATCGCCGCGAGAGCCGCCTCGCGCTCGTCGTGAAACCGTGCACTGACGATGCTCCCGAGTTGGAACAGCCTCAGCCCCAGGCGATAGCGCCCCGGCTTCAGGCCCGGCTCGACGATGCCAAGCTCCTGCAGATCCCCAACGATCCGATACAACGACCCTCGAGGCTCACCCGTCATCTCTGCGAGTTCGCGAACCCCAACGTCGCCCGCAGCAACGCAATCAATTATGCGCCCGACCTTGCCGAGCACGCCAATTCTGGTCATCTAATAGAACAGAACACCGGGACCTCCAGTCTAGCGCAATGACGCTTCTAGCATGATGTGGGCGCATCGCCCAGATCGCGAGGCACGTCGGCAGGCTAGACCATCAAGCGACCGGCCGCCATCAGGCGGGCACAACCGCGTCCTCGCGATCGAGCGCCTCCTCGACCAGCTCAGTGAGCTCGCGCAGCTGGATTTGCTCAGCATTGCCGGACGTCTTGATCGCGTCCTCGTACATCGTCACATCCTTCGGGCAGGCGACCACGAACAGGTCGACGTCTCGGAGGGCCACTGCCTCGCGGATCCGGTTCTCGGACGGACGTTCCTGTCCGGGCGGGTCGGGGATCCAGATGCGCCCACCGCCGGCGCCACAGCAGAAGGAGTTATCCCGGTTGCGTGGCATCTCGACTAGCGTGCAGCCGAGCCGCTGCAAGACCTGCCGGGGAGCGTCATATCCGCCGTTGTGGCGACCCAGATAGCAGGGATCGTGGTATGTCACGCGGTACGAGAGCCGATCCAGGACGTCGAGGCAGCCGCCGTCGATCAACTCGAGCAGGAAGGCGGCGTGGTGCATAACGGTCCAGCTGCCGCCCAGATCCGGATACTCGTTGCTCAGCGTGTTCAGCGAATGCGGGTCACTGGTGACGATGCGCTCGAACTCGCAGGCGCTGATCGTCGCGATGTTGTGCTCGGCCAGCGACTCGAAGAGACCCTCCTCGCCGACACGGCGCACGTCGTTGCCGGAGTTGCGCTCGCCCTCATACAGGATCCCGAAGCTCACCCCCGCATGGTGGAACAGTCGAGCCAGCGTGCGCGTGACCTGCTGAGAGCGTGGATCGAAGGAGGCATAGTCTCCGACGAACCACAGCACGTCGACGGCCTCCTCGCGCGCGTCCTTGACTTCGAAGTCCAGCTGCTGCGTCCAGCGCCCGCGCTTCCGGCGATTCTCGCCGAAGGAGTTTCCCGATCTGTGGATGACGTGAAGAGTGGACTCCAGGTTTGCATCGAGCTGCCCCTCCTCGACGAGGCGGCGGCGCAGCTGGTTGATGATCGGCGCCTGCTCGATTCCCACAGGGCAGATCTCGACGCACGCATTGCACTGCATGCACGACCAAACCGTCTCGTTGCGCACCCCTTCCGGGCCCGTCACACTCGCGACGAAGCCGTCTCCGTCGGGCCGCCCGGCACGCAGCGCACCTAGCACACCACCGATCTCGGCACCGGCCATCGCACGGTTCGACTGCTCTCGCAGCTCCAGGATCACGTCCCGGGGGGATAGCGGGCGCCCGGACGCGTTGGCCGGGCATGCCTCGTGGCACTTGCCGCACTTGGTGCACGCGTCGAGCTGGAGCAAGTGCAGCGGGCTGAAGTCGGCCAGCGCGCCGTAGCCGGCAGGCTCGGCCGCCCGGTCAGCAGGAATCGGCGCCAGCCGCTTGCCGGCCAACGGATCGCGCAGCGCCAGACTGACGAAGCTCGTCAGCATGTGCGTAGCCTTCGTGTACGGAATACTGGCCACGAACGTGATCGCCAAGAGCCCGTGGAACCACCACAGTCCGTGGCGCAAGTCGGCCAGCGTGGCGTGGCCTACGCCGGTGAGCGCCTGAGCCACGACCCAGCCGCCGAACTGGCTGCCTGCGTAGCCTGGATGGTCCATCGCGATCCGCACCCCCTCTAGGGCGAATCCCGTCAAAGCGATCACCAGCAGCACGGTCACAAACACCCAGTCGCCGACCAGGTACCTCCTCCGGTCGTATTGCGGATCGTCTGGAGCGCGATCAGGCCGTGAGTAGTCAAGCTTCGCCGGCCGGGCGATCGCGCGGCGGGCCATCATCATCAGCAAGCCGGCCACCAGGGCGGTGCCCAGCGTGTTCAGCACCTCCTTGTATGCCAGATAGAAATCGCCGTGGAAGTAGCTCCATCCGAACACGGGGTCGGTGAAATCGGTGTCGAAACCGAGGATCACCGTGCCCGCGAACAGCACGATGAAGCCGTAGAAGATCCCGCGGTGCGCCCATCCTGCGACGCGATCCCGACGCCCGATCGTCGCGTGGGAGAACAGCGGGCGCATGCCGCCGGCCAGCCGCCGGGGAAGTTCGCGCCAGGGGCACGGAGGCCAGGGTCCACCGTGTCCGCGGCGGTACTTGTTCAGCGGACGCGCGACGCCGTAGACGAATATGGCGACCGAGATCACAGCCAGCACGTACCAGACGATCTTCAGGCCCACCGTGAAGTGCCAGAAGACCTCGCGCGACTTGGTTGCCCCCAGCACGAACACGCCGCTAGCCCAGCACCCGCTCCAGCTCGTCGGCGACCTTGAACATGTCGGCCACCGCGCCGTAGTGTGCGACGCCGAAGATTGGTGCTTCCGGATCGGTGTTCACCGCGATGATCGTTTCCACGGCGCGTATCCCGGCGAGATGTTGAACCGCGCCTGAGATGCCAAGCGCCAGATACACGCGCGGCTTGACTGTCTTGCCCGACTGACCCACCTGCCGCCCGCTCGACATCCAGCCTGCGTCCACCAGCGGGCGCGACACGCTCAGCGTCGCCCCCAGGCGGGCTGCCAGCGCCTCGAAGCGCGGGATGTTGGCCTTGTCCTCCACGCCGCGGCCGATAGACACCAGAAGTGCCGCCTTGGTGATATCCACGTCGCCGGTCGCGACCTCACGGAAGCTGAGGTGCTCGGTCGCTGCCACCCCGTCGAGCGAGAGCTGGACGGTGCGGGCGGGCGCCGATCCCCCGCCGGGGGCGGAGGGCTCGAAACTGCCGGCGCGCAACATCAGCAGGGTGCACTCCTTGTCCGGAAACTCGAACTCGGCGCGCAGCTTGTCGCCGTAGGCGCCACGGCTGGCCAAAGGACCACCTTCCCAGTGGAGGGCGATCACATCGCTGGAGAACCCCAGCCCACAGCGGGCTGCGACCGCTGGCCCGAAGCCCAGCGAATCGATCGTGTGGCCGAGCAGGACGAGCGCCGGGCGCTCCGTTTCGATCAGCTCCTCCAGCGCGCGCTGCGCGACGTGTGCTTCGTAGTGCTCGGTCGGAGTGGGCACGAGCAGCACCTCATCGACCCCATCAGCGGCTAGCTGCCGTGCGAAACGCTGCGGCTCTGAGTCCAGCACCGCGACCAGCAGGGAACCGCCGGCAGCGTCCTTGACCTCCCTCGCGGCGCTGATCAGCTCCAGCGAGACCTGGCGCAACTCGCCGCGACGCGCTTCGGCCACCACCAAGACGCCGCTCATCCGGTCATCCTCTCGTGCACGATCTCCGCGATGCGAGCAGCGACTTGGGCCGGCGTGCCCTCGAGCATCTCGGCGGCGACCCCGCGTTCGGGTGGTCTCAGCTGGCGGCGACGCGAGCCCGCGGCGGCTACGAGCGCTGCTTCTTCTACGCCCAGCTCACCCGGCGTCGTCACCTCCAACGGCTTGTCGCGAGCCTGCTTGATCGCCCTCAGGGTCGCGTAGCGGGGTTCGTTGATTCCGGTCTGGATGGTCAACAGGGCGGGCGTGCACACGCGCAAGACCTCCACCAGCCCGCCCTCGAGCTCTCGTTCAACGGTGGCAGTGCATCGAATCACGTCGTACTCCAGACGCGTTACGACCGCGACGTGCGGCAGATCGAGATAACCCGCGAGCGCCACTCCGGTGGCGCCGTTCACCGCGTCGGAGGACTGTACGCCACATAGCACCAGATCAGCCTCCTCGCGTGCGACCGCAGCGGCGAGCACGCGGGCGACCGCCAGCGGATCGGCGCCTTGAAGCTCCTCGTCCCAGATGCGCAGCGCGCGGTCGGCCCCCTTTGCCAGACAGCTGAGCAGGGCATCCTCGGACTCCTCGTCGCCGACCGTCACCACCACCACCTCACCGCCGCCTGCGTCATCCCGCACCTCGAGCGCCGCCTCGAGCGAGAACGCATCCCACTCATTGAGGTCGAGCTCCACGCACTCTGGATCTACGCCCGAGCCGTCGGCGAGCAGCTCAAAATCGTCGTCGAGCGCGGCGACTTGCTTCACTGGAACAACGATCTTCACGACGTCCCCTCCTTCGGCTGGGTCTCACTATTACCGCTTCGACGGCGTGCCAGTCCACCTGGCGGCGGAAGATCAGGACATGCGTTCAAGGATGTTCTCGGGGGTAAGCGGCAGTTTTGTCACGTGCAGGCCCGTCGCGTCGCGAAACGCGGCACCGATCGCGGCGGCCGGAAGAATTACCGGACCCTCCCCGACCCCCTTGGCGCCGTTTGGGCCAGACGCACTCGGGTGGTTCTGGATTGCGAGGATCGTGATCTCTCTCGGAATGTCGGCAGTCGTGGGCATTCGGTAGTCGTGCAGATCGGCGTTGCGCGTCACGCCATCCTTGCCAATCTGCATCTCTTCATAGATCGCATAGCCGATCCCCTGTACCACCCCACCCTCGATCTGTCCTTTGACGCCCGCGGGATTTACGATTGTGCCGACGTCATGCGCCGCGACGTACCGCACCACCGTGATCTGGCCCGTGTCCTCGTCGAGCTCAATCTCCGCACCATGGCAATGGAACGTCGGCTCATTTAGCGTCGTGAAGAACATTCGGCTTGTAGAGCTTGCATCATGCTGCACCGGAGGAGACTGGAATCGACCGCTCGCGACTACTGAGCCGCCCTGTGCCACTGCCAGGTTGACGGCTTCAGCGAATGACACCGAGGCTTCAGGGGACCCTGCCACTCCAACCCGACGCTGCTCGAACACGATGTCCCGTGGGTCGGCCTCAAAATGCTCGGCCACACAGTCGCCCAGGATGCGGCGCACCTCTGCAGCCGCGTTCTGCGTGGCTCGCCCTGGGCCATAGAGGGTTCGACTCCCATCGGATCCGACGTCGAACGGAACCAAGTCTGTGTCGCCACTAACGAGCCGCACATCGTCGACGCTCAGGCCAAGTTCGTCGGCCGCGAGCGATCTCACGCCATCTACCAGCGCGCCTGTGCCGATCTCGCTCGATCCCGTGAACAGCGTGACACTCCCGTCTCCGTTGAGGTTGAGAGTCGCACCCGAGGCTCCTGCCATGGTCAGCCAGCATGCGCACGCAAGCCCGTAGCCGCGGCGACGACCAGCTTCGACCGGCGTCGCTTCTCCACGCCACTCGCTCAGCGTCGCAGCCACGGCCTCGAGACAATCCTCAGCCCCCGGATCGGACAGGACTTGGCCAGTCGCCCCAACATCACCCGCACGGACGATGTTACGCCGTCTCATCTCCAGCGGCGACATTCCGATCTGAGCAGCGATATCGTCCAGGTGAGCCTCATTCGAATAGACCATCTGTGGTCCCGAGGGACCGCGAAATGAGCCCGTAGGCATCGTGTTCGTGTATACGGGACAGACTCGCGCTTCGAGCGCGTCGACTGCGTATGGTCCACAGGACAGCAGCGCTGCGGTCGATGCAATCACCGGAGTGTCGTAAGCGTAGGCTCCCGAGTCGAGGTACACGGTGGCGCGCCGCGCTCGGATTCGGCCGCTCTCATCTACGGCGCTCTCCAGCGTGACGATCGAGTTTTCCCGTGGGTTGGACGCTTGTAGCTCCTCACCCCGCGACGCGACCACGCGCACCGGCCGGCTCGTATGAAGGCAGAGTGCCGCCGCGTACGGCGCCATCCCGAGATGCAATTTCCCACCAAAGCCGCCGCCCATCGCGACCGTCCTTACTCGGATCATGTTGACCGGAAGCTCGAGCAGTTTCGCTAGGCCGAGACGCACGGCAAACGGGTTCTGCGAGGCCATCGTGATCATCAGCCGATCGTCGTCATCAAGCTCGGCGAGCGCGGCTCGCGGCTCGATGTAGCCCTGATGCACGCGGTGAGACGTGTAGGTTGATGCGACCACGAGATGTGCGGTGTCAAAAAGCGACTGCGTGTCACCGCGAGATATCTCAACGCCCTCCATCACATTTGGTGAGTGGTCGTGGACACGTGGAGCATGGGCGCCGATCGCGTCAGCGAGCTCGACGGCGTCCGGTAGCGGCTCGTACCTGACCTGGACGAGGACCGCGGCGTTGCGAGCTGCGGCCTTGGTCTCGGCAGCGATCAGCGCGATCGGTTCACCAACGTGACGCACCACGTCGCCCGCGAGCATGGGCTCATCGTCGGTGAAGTCCCCCTGTCGTCGATCGGGCAGGTCCGCAGCCGTTAGGACGCAGGCAAGACCCGGAACGGCCAGCGCTTCATCCACGTTGAGCGCGAGTATCTTGGCGGCGGCATGAGTCGATCGGACCACCGCTCCGTGGAGCATCCGCCGCGGACGGATGTCTTCGGTATACCGCGTCGACCCCGAGGCTCGCGCATACTTGTCCAAGCGTTTGGCCCTCATCCCCGGCTCGCGTTCGGCCTTCATACCGACTCCGCAGCTGACAGTCGCGCGTAGATGATCTCGCTGGCAGTCTGGACTGCGGCGATGATCGGCAAGTAGCCGGTGCAGCGGCATAGGTTCCCCGCCAGTCCGGCTTCTATTGTGGCGCGGTCTTGGACTGCACCGTGCGCGATGAGGGCCTTCGCCATCACCACGAAGCCCGGGCTGCAGATACCACACTGGACGCCACCGCTCTCGACCAGCTGCTCGATTATGATCTTCCCCTCGTCTGATCTTGCAACTCCCTCGATCGTCTCGATCGCGTGATCGGCACACTCGACCGCATAGACCAGACACGCATTCACGGGTTCGCCGTCGAGGAGCACGGTGCAGGCACCGCAATCGCCTGTGCCGCATCCGAGCTTCGTTCCCGTCAGCTCGAGCTCTTCGCGCAGGACATCGATCAGCAGCGTGTCAGGCGAGACGAGAAGGGCTTCGGCGGCACCGTTGCAGGTGATGTTGACCGGATCGGGATGGATGATCGTGGACTCAGGTTCCATCCGCTACGGCTCCGTCGACGGCGCGTGCGTGTGCTTTTGATATCGCGCGCCTGGCAAGCGGTCGAAGGACCCGGAGCCGGAACGTCCGGCTTCCGCGAACATCGCTGATCGGATCCACGGCACTCGCGATGCTCTCGCACGCAGCGTCGATGGCCTCTGACTCGCAGCGGGAACCGACGAGCACCGCAGCAGCATCTCCTATCAGGATCGGCACCGGGCCTACAGCCCCAGCCGCAATCGCGGCTTCGACGCAAGTGCCGTCAGCTCCGAGCTCCAATCTGACAGCTAGGCTGACGACTGCAAGGTCCATCCAGCTTCGGTAGGTGAATCGCTCGAAAGCCGACCCGCCATCCGACGGCTTCAGGTCCAGCTGCGTTACGAGCTCATCGGGTCGCCGCACGTTCATCCCAGGGCCGGTGAAGAACTTGTCGAGTCCAACCGTTCGGCTACCACTCACTGACTGCAGAGTCGCGCGTCCGCCTAGCACCAGCAACCCCGGGAGTACGTCTCCGGCAGGAGAAGAGCGGCACACGTTGCCGCCGATCGTTGCCCGGGATCGTGTCTGAACCCCGCCGAGCACCGCCGCACCATCGACGAGGGCATCAAGTCCTTTCCCACGGAGTTGTGCAAAGCGAGCCATCGTCACCGCCGCCCCCAACGTCCAACCTGTCTCGTGCTTCCGGATCATCCTCAGGTCCGGAATCGCTTTCACGTCAACTAGCACCCTCGGGGTCAGCGTTCCAGCCGCGCGCATGATCACGACGTCAGTCCCGCCTGCGAGTGGGACCGCTCCGTCACCTTCAAGCATCGCCACCGCATCCGACACGCTCTGTGGCCGCTCGTAGCGGAAGTGACGCAACGCGGTGCTCGGAGCTAGTCCTGGGACCACTCCGGCTCCACTCGGAGTTGTGGCCAGACTCGCTTGCGTCATGTCATCGGATCGTTCCGCCGCCGAGGTGCATCCTCGTATCAAGCGATCGCAGGACCGTTCCCCAGGATCGCATCGTAGTACTCGTCACTCGCCCCCATGATCCTATGCTCCCTGATGTAGGGGAGTGGAACCGCCGGATCGCTCGAGTCTATCTCCCGCGCGAGACGATGACCGTCAAAGACACAGTCGGTAATCAGACGCGGCGCCACACAGTCGCCAATCCGGTACACGCCAACGACTCCCTCGCGCGCCAAGGCCTCTCGATTACGCTTCAGCTCTCGATAGAGCTCGTCGTCTGATTGACGCTGTGTCACAAGAACGACACATTCGGCTTCCACGCTCGTGATCGAAGCTGTCCGGCCGTCGGATCCGCCCAACGCGACTCCATCCAGGTGAATCTCTGTCAGCACATGGCCCGCGATCAGCGTGACTCCCAGCGACTCGAGGGTCCCTCGGAAGTGCCCCGCCTCGCCGGTGAAGGATAGGTAAGGGAACATGTCATGAAATGGCGAGACAATCGTAACCGCGTGACCCTCGCGTGCAAGCTTCTCGCCGAGCCCCGCGGCCATGAAGTAGCCATCGCTGTCGAAAATGACGACACGTGGACCAGGTACGTCCTGCTCTTCAGCCATAATTTGCTCGGGCGTGAAGACGTTTCCCGCCTGCGGGTTTGCGCCGTCTATGGGAAGCCGAGAGCTCACGTTCGTTCCGTCGCCGTCCCAATATGAGCCAGTTGCGACGATAACGATCTCAGCCCCGTACTCAGCTACGTCCTCAGCGTCCAGCCGCTTACCCGGAATGAACTCGACATTGGGCAGCTGGTCGATCTGGATCTTGCGGTAGTTGACCACCCGCGACCACTCGCCGCGCCCGGGTAGCTTTGTGATCCAGCGCATGTTCCCGCCCAGTTCGGACTCCGCATCGACTAGGTGAACGCGGCGCATTCCACGTTTGCCGAGCACGACCGCGCACTCCATCCCCGCCGGACCGGCACCGATCACGAGGACATCGTTGTCGCTGTTGCTGGCGCGGCTGAACTTCTCCGGGTGCCAGCCGCGACGGTACTCCTCCAAGAACGTCGCGTTCTGCGTGCAAACCACGGGCGCGCCTCCCTGATTTACCCGCCCGCCGCAAATGTTGCAGCCGATGCACTCGCGGATGTCGGCAATCCGTCCGTCTTCGATCTTTGCCGGCAGAAATGGATCGGCAATGGACGGGCGCGCGCCACCAATCATGTCCAGTTGTCCGCTTCGCAGAGCCGCGACCATGGTGTCGGGATTCGTGAACCTACCGACACCAACAATCGGCTTCGTGGTGTGAGGTCTAACCTGCGCAATCCAGTCTCGCTGCCAATTCTCTTGCCGGAAGCTCGAGGCGCCCACCGCCACCAGCCACTCGCTTAGCGTCGGACCGCCGACCTGTAGGTCCCAAAGATCGACGAGATGGTCGACGTGCTCCACGAAGCGAGTACCGTCTTCCTCGACTCTGATGCCGAGGTCATCGTCTCTCAAGTTGTCGACGGAGAAACGGACGACGATGCCACAATCGTCGCCTACTGCTTCGCGAACGAGCTCAATCGTTTCCTTGTAGAACCGGGCTCGATTCTCAAACGAGCCACCGTACTCGTCCGTACGCCGATTGAAGTAAGGCATCAGGAACTGGAGCGGGATCGGGCTCGCCTCTGCCCCATACACGATCACGAGATCGAAACCTGCCGATACCGCTCGTTTCGCAGCCGCGACGTAGAAGCCTTGAAGCTCGCGGATCTCCTCCTTGTCCATCGCAGAGCACGATCGCATCCAGAATGCCTTACTCGGAATCTGTGACACCCCGCGGGCGGCGAGCCGGCCTTCGTAGCCGGAATAGTTTGCACCTCCGAAGTGGAGCTCCACGCCGGCGAGTGACCCATGCTCGTGAACCTTGTCGCACATGGCAGCGAGATTCCTGACATCGCCCTCGTCCCACAGGCGCGCTCCGATCCATGGGGTGTCGTCGCTTTCAGGATGAATCGAGCAGTACTCTGTGTTCACGACGCCCCATCCACCCTCGGCCCTGATGCCGCGGTTATAGGCCTGTTGAGCTGGATATTGCGTCCCCATTCCGGTCGCATGAGGAGTCTGATAGAAGCGATTTCGCGCCGTCTTCGGGCCGATCTGAATCGGTTCGAAGAGGATGTCGTATTTCGGATCACGACCCACGTAGCTCGCCTCCCGATCTGACGCCGGACCAAGTTCGCCCGGCGAGATCATAGCCGTATGTGGACGCGTCGTCCACATGGCAAGGCTAGGTTTCGCCTGGCATGTGGACGCCTCGTCCACATACGGCTGTAGTATTTCGAGCCGAGAGCGTCTTGTTAGACGGAATCTTCATTTTCGACAACGTGATTCATGTCTACGACATGAGCGACGCCAACCTCCGCGCCGATCGACCAGACGCGAGGCAGGCTCGGGAGCAGCTACTCGCGAGCGGCACCCGTGGACGCTCGGGGGAATACAACGCGGGCCTGGACTACGCCAAGCGCTGGAGCATCGAAGAGATCTACGAGATGGTCTTCGTGCAGGCTGGGACGGACATGGCGATGGCGCAAGTCGTGCCGCTGTTCGACTGGTACAACGATTACTTCGCTCCCGTCCACGCTCAGCACGCGATGGCCGCCGCGTACCCGGATCGCGTCCTCTTCTGCGGCGGAGCCGACCCGATCTACCGTGGCCTATCCGACGCGCTGGAGCAGATCGACCACCAAGTGAAGGACCTCGGCGCGAGCTCGATGAAGTTCTACAACGGTCACCTTCCACGTTCATGGCGCTGCGACGACGAGCAGCTCGCCTACCCGCTGTACGAACGCTGCCGAACGCTGGGAATCACGGTCCTCCAGTTTCACAAAGGTGTTCCCATCGGCCTGCAGAACGTGGAGGACCTTCGGCCCAACGACTTGCAGGCGCCCGCGCGCGACTTCCCCGATCTCAGCTTCGTCGTGCACCACCTGGCACTCCCCTACTTCGACGAGCTCGTGAGCATCGCCGCGCGCTTTCCTAACGTCTACATCGCTCTCTCGGGGATCCTCAACTACTGCTTGATCGCGCCGCGGCGCATGCAGGACATCCTCGGCCGGCTCTTGCTCGAGGTCGGGGTCGACAAGCTGCTCTGGGGATCGGAGGCTGCGCTCCTTGGTAGTCCCGCCCCGTATCTCGATGCGTTCCTCAAGCTCGAGATTCCCGAAACCATGCAAAGCGACTACGGCTATCCGCAGATCACCCGCGAGGACCGCGAGCTGATCCTGGGCAAGAACTTCGCTCGGCTGATGAACATCGACCTGGACCAGAAGCGCACTGAGCTCGCCGCGGCCGCGCCATGAGCTCCGCTACGGGGCAAGCAGCCGGGGCACGTGCGGACCGCGACGATCTGTCGACTCGCGTTGCCGGCCGTCTGGAGCTGGTTGAACGCGTCCTCGCGTCGCACGCGGGCGGGGTTCAGCTCGTGGAGGTCTCCGGCGACGGCCTAGTTCGCCTGCGCTTCACAGGGATGTGCGCCGGATGCATGCTCAAGCCGCTGACGATGGCCGCCGTCGTGGCTCCGGCCCTGTCCGACATCGCGGGCGTGACAGGCGTGGACGCGGCCGGCACGCGCGTTTCTGGCCAGGCGCACGCTCGGGTCTTGGCCGCGCAGGCGCAGGAGGCAGCCACGACCGCGGGTTTACGGCACGCATGACGGCGACCGGTCCTGACGGGGCGGCCTCCGGCGTCGGCAGCGTTGGCCTCGCAGTACTCGCAAATCGCTTTGAGGGGATCGTCAGGGCGATGCGAAACACAGTCATCCGCACTGGTCGCTCTGGCGTGATCAACACCGCTCGCGACTTCTCTTGCTGCGTCCTGACCAAAGATGACGAGTTTCTCGCGATGGCCGAGAGTCTCCCGATTCACCTCATCAGCGGCCCGGACATGATGGCCAAGTCGATGAAGGAGCTTCACCCTGAGTTTCGGCGTGGCGATGCCTTTCTGCACAACTCGCCGTACCACGGGAACTCCCACGCGGCCGACCACGCCATCATCGTGCCGGTCTTTGACGGCACCGGCCAGCATCGGTTCACGGTGCTCGTCAAGGCGCACATGGCCGACTGCGGCAACTCACAGCCCACGACATACTTCGCCGCGGCACGCGACGTGTACGAGGAAGGCGCGCCGATCTTCCCCTGCGTCCTCGTGCAGCGCGACTACGCCGACATTGAGGACATCATTCGGATGTGTCGCCTGAGAATCCGCGCTCCCGATCAGTGGTGGGGCGACCACCTTGCGCTTGTCGGCGCCGCTAGGGTCGGCGAGCGCCGCATCGTTGAGCTCGGCGAGGAGGTCGGGTGGGACACACTTCAGGCCTACACGGCGAGCTGGCTCGATTACAGCGAGCAGCGGATGATTGCGGCGATCCGGCGACTTCCTAGTGGCCGCACCAGCGTATCGACCACCCACGATCCGTATCCAGGCGTGCCCGACGGGGTGAGAATCGCCGTCACCCTGGCGGTCGACCCCGATGGCGCCCAGATCGAGGTCGACCTCCGCGATAATCCGGATTGCCAGCCGTGCGGTCTCAACCTGACCGAACCGTGTGCGATCACCGCGGCGGTAACCGGGATCTTCAACAGCATCGATCACACGGTCCCGGCGAACGCCGGCTCCTTCCGACGGATCACCATTCTCCTGCGCGAGAACTGCGTGGTCGGGATCCCCCGACATCCGACCAGCTGCTCGGCCGCGACCACCAACCTTTCCGATCGGTTGGCAAACGCCGTCCAGCGCGCGATGACCCAGCTGGGCAGCGAGATCGGCCTCGCCGAGATCGGCTGCACGAATCCGCTCTCCGGAGCCGTGATCTCGGGAAGTGACCCACGTGCAGCTGGTGCGCCTTTCGTCAACCAGTTGATCCTGTCCCTTGCCAGCGGCGCCGGCGGACCGTTCGTCGACGGATGGCTTGGCGGCGGCTCGATTGGCAACGGCGGGCAGGTGCTCCAGGACAGCGTCGAGGTGGATGAGCTCAAGCATCCGATCACGATCGTTGCGCAGCACATCATCCCCGATACCGAGGGGGCGGGGCGCAACCGCGGCGGACCGAGCAATTACGTCGAGTACGGGCCGGTGAACTGCGAACTGGTGGTGATGTACGCGAGCGACGGGACGGTCTTCCCGCCCAACGGGGCGCGTGGCGGCTTAGCGGGTTCCCGTGCACAACAGTACATCCGCGGTATCGACGGAGCACTCGGTGAGCCATTGCCGTCGTACGGAACGATCGTCGTCAAGCCCGGCGAAACGATCGTGTCGGTGTCGTGCGGCGGCGGTGGCTATGAGCCGCCGAGCGGGCGCGAGCCCGAGCGCGTGCTCCATGACGTGGCCGAAGGCTGGATCACTACCGAACGCGCGAAGGATGTCTACCGCGTCGTGGTGAGCGCCGATGAAGTTGACGCAGCCGCGACGGCCGCGCTCCGAGACATCGGCTAGATGTCCGGCGCGTACACGTGCGCCTGCGCAGCCGAGGTCGCGCTGTGCATCGAGGATGCGTGTGCCGCTTGCGCGGTTGCAGCTCCAACCGGCAGCGAGGCCGACCGCGCTGCGTGGGTAGCCGCCCGGCTGACCGCGGCCGGCCTACGGCCGCAGCGCGACGGGGTCGGTAACGTCATCGTCCAGTTTGGTTCGGGCGCGCACCCGCTCGTGGTCGCTGCTCACATGGACACCGTGTTCGCCGACCTGTGTGACATACGGGTCACGCGCGACGGTCCGGTGCTCCGAGCTCCTGGGATCGGGGACAACTCGCTCGGTGTTGCCGGGCTCCTGTATCTAGCTCGTCGGGCGAGTCAGCTCCAGTGGGCGGAGCGGGTCCCGCTGGCGCTTGCTGCCACGGTTGGCGAAGAGGGCTTGGGCAACCTCCGGGGCTCGAAGGCAGTCGTACAGCAGCTGGACCCCG